>Ga0080013_1000054_pt1 | contig 153541 bp, 172 predicted proteins | sample ETNvirenome_6_85_FD_69236 | JGI IMG/M metagenome (GOLD analysis project Ga0080013, IMG submission 69236) | Marine viral communities from the Pacific Ocean - ETNP_6_85 (SPADES assembly) (version 2) | ecosystem: Environmental > Aquatic > Marine > Oceanic | place: Pacific Ocean | collected...
TCTTGTTTATAAGAAATATTCATTAAATGAATGTATTCGGATGGTGGTGGGCTTTGATAGTTAAGAATCTATATACCAAGCCGGCATAATTCATCATTAATTGAATCAATGAGGGAACTATGTTGTTTGGTCCAACCTTTATATTTCGGTCCTTCATGATCAGGATCACCATGTGTTGTTTGGTCTTGTACCCATATTGCAACGTGGGTTAATTCATGTATAAGTGATGTTTCACAGACTGTCTGGCCGCTTTCTGCACATGCCCAAATATAACCTGGGCTGAGCGTAAGGCCTTTTATCCTTCCGAATCTTATTTTAAATCCTTGTAAAGAGTATCCACTACCAATCGTTGGTTTGTTTTTCCATTCTATCATGATGTTATCCAACGCACTTTGTAATACACCGTTTGTGTCACCAAATTTTAAGGACCAGTGTTTATAAAACACCTGTAGTGCGATTGATGATTTATTAGAATGATATACCTCACAATCATAAACCATCTGCCATGCATTTTTGAACCCTGGTATCTTGATTAATTGTGGAAACGATCTAGAATCATCACAGATTGATAATTCTTGAGGGTTGTTAATGAATTTATTCGTTTGAACACTTGTGCATGCCAAAAATAATAATGCTGTAAGAAATATTATCAATAATTCAATTAAACATCTATAAATGATTGACATGTTATTAATAAGTATATGTTATTAACATATGTGAGATACATACAAAAATCAGGCAAAATACAATAAGTAGAAATGATATATAATAGATATAGGAGTAAAATTATGAAAAAATCTATTTTATATATCATTGTAGGCCTTGGCATGTTAGTATTGCCAGGTTGCTTTGGAACCTATGGTGTTGTCCGACCGCATAGTGTAATATATACAACCCATGTGCATACACCAAGAACACATACCCATAGACACCATAGGCACCATTATCACAGTCACAAGTATCACAGACACCATCGCCATTATGTGAAGAAGCCTAAGGTTGTAGTAAAACGTTATTATAACAATGGAAAATTAAAAAGAAGGGTCATACGAAGAAATTACTAGGATTATAATGAAATTATGAACATGACAACCATCGCAGTACAAAAGGTTAATGAATTGGCAGGTCAACAACGGCTAAATGATTATGCATTACGTATTTCTGTTGTCGGTGGTGGTTGTTCTGGCTTTACATACGATCTTGATTTTTCTCGTGCAGAACAACTTGGGGACATGATTCAAGACTTCCATGGGTTACGTGTTTATGTTGATCCAATGAGTTATTGTTACCTAGAGGGAACGAACATTGATTATGTGGAATCCTTTAAGTTTTCAGGTTTTCAATTCGAAAATCCCAATGCAAAAAGTACCTGTGGGTGTGGATCATCATTTAATGCATGATAATAATTACATCAATTGTTGCGTCAAGCGATGCAGCATATGCGCTCAAATAGTACAAAATAAAATAACAGTCTTAAAAAAACTACTAAAGCAAGCTAGTATACAGACAATATAAAATATCCAGTAAACAAGTAGTACACAAAAGCCTGGCCCTACCTTGATGCATATACTCGTTTGTTGTGCTGCGTATCTGTCAATTGTTGTGCTCGATTGTTGCATCATAGTTGTCACATTCATAACGTTTGTTGCGTTAATTGTTGTGCTCGATTGTCATACTCGATTGTTGTGCTCGTTTGTTGCATCGCAGTTGTTGCGCTCAATTGTTGCATTAAAAACTGCTTGATATCCATACTATGAAACACTATGTATAACTAACAGCATATAGCTATTCATGAACACTCGAGAGTGGATACGTGTTATAGATACGGTAACTAAAGGATATTAAAAACAAAACCATACCACCCCACCCAAATTCCTTGTCTTGAGACACTGTGATAAAACTTGCCCTTGTGCACAAAGGGATAGACTAGGCCCACAGTCGTTCCAAGGTCGGCCACTACCATTCACTTTTATTGCGTTTTGTATTGAACATTTCCCCCTCATGTGTTATAATGTAACTATAGATTGGTTATAGAAGGAGGCCAAATGAGTTTTAGAGCTGATGGAACTAGGTCCAATGCAAGGATTGTAAAAGAAGAGTTCGGGGATGTCCGACAAACGTACACACATGGTAATAACAGTGGAACTGTCAGGGTATGTACTGAGGCCGGCCGTAATGGCGGGACAAGCCTACAGGTATCGGTAGGTGGACAGAGTTTTATGTTAACAAATGGGCGTATGGTACGATCGTTGTATAATGTACTACGAAAGCATTATACTGAATAGGCCCAAATTTGGGCAGAGTTTTTAGCTCCTATGGGGGTAGACGTTGTTTCCTGGCACCGGCTGACTAAGTGTTGGTCGGTGCCATTTTATTCTACCCCGGTGTAGTTAAATCAGGTGATGGGTTGGAAGGAAAATCCACGCCAAACGGTGTAATGAAATTGGCCTAAAATGAGGTTGAAATGAAAGAACGCATCATGATGCACGGGTAAAATGGCCCGGTGTGATGCAGGATAAAAGTGAAATTTGTCATCATGCGATCAGCCTCGGGGCAGTTAAATCGAGATGTGAATAGTGAGGAAAATATGGTAAATGAGAGTCTATGGTATGCGTATTCGCTAATGATTGGTTCAAATTTGGTAAGTTTTTTTGGAGGGCTATTCATAGGGTGGTTGCTTTGGAAAGATAAAAGAAAAAGATTTTAAAGTGAATATCTAAGGAGAATAGTGAAATGGAATTTACAGTAAGTGTAATTTTGGGCGTTGTTGTTGCCCTATTTTTTGTTGGAATGGTTGTAGCTGGGTTGAAAACAAAGGTGAAAAAAGAAAATAAAAATTATGAACAGCTTGATTTACGTGTTAAAAGTATTGAACAATACATAGCTAGAAAAAAGAAGAGGGGCAGACGAACAAACACAAAAGACAAACCGGTAAGAAAGAGTAGATAATATGTGAAAAAGCCCTGTAACATAGGTTATTATTAGACCATATTAAATATAACACGTTGGATATGGAAAAATGAGTATTAAGGATATCAGGGAAGGGTGGTATAACTACTTAAAGATGGGATTCAACAAAAGAGCCATCTCGCCTGAGTTCCTTAAGGAAGTAGAAAAACGTGCTAATATATGCAAAGATTGTCCAGAACTATATACTATACCAATAGACCTGGAGATTATTAAGGGTATGTGTCAAAAGTGTAAGTGTGTATTTCCAGCTCTAATCTTTGCGCCGAATAAACAGTGCCCGTTGGGTAAGTGGGGTGTATAATGAGTTACTTAAGTTCCGAAACAACATATCGTGCACTAGTGAGTATGAACACGTTCTTTGATGAGCTAAAAAAACTATATATAAAATATGATATATCACTACTTGATGACCAGTGCCGGCGGAATAACCTCATGTCTGCATCACAAGAAAAGTTCTTTGCGGATGAATTAGAAAATGAACACGGGAACGTACGCAACGATGGGCGAACCGGAGAGCCTGATATCATCCTTGAAGGATTGGGGTGCGAACTTGAGTGTAAATTAACATCACCTAAAAAATCCGGTGGTGTCAGCCTTCAGACAGATTACGTAACCCTTATGAATAAAGGGACGCTGGATTACTTGTATGTAATTGCCAATCCTGCATTTGAACAGTTCTGTGTTTTGCACTTTAAAGACCTAGATGTAGGGGATTTCTTTTTTCCAGCATCCGGCAGTCGCGGGAAGGCACGTATGAATAAGGATCGTGCAATGGATAAGTGTACTGTCTTGTGGGGTAAGGCAATAAACATAAATGATGAAACCATAGATCGTTGCACCGCACGTTTGTTGGACACCAGCGATAAGGCTGTGCGAACACGTGCGAAGATAGAATCACAGATTGCGGCATGGAAAACAAGGTCGCGTTCATTCCGGTTCGAATTAGAATCAATCTTACCAGTAAATAAATCATATAAGTTACGAGCAGTGTGAAAACTTAATAAAGAAATGTTATAATAGATATATCGGTTGATGGAGGAAATATGGCATATCATTTGGGCGGTCGCATTTATTTAGATAGGGAACAGTGCGAGTACTTTGGGGTTTCCTATGAAGAAAAGGGTGAGGATCTAATTGTTGCTGCTGATGCAGTGTTAAATTCTCGAGCCCCACATAAGGGTTATGATGCATCCCATGTCATGTTGTTGCATGCTATAGGCCAAAATACCATGGTACTTGAAAGTACAGGTTATGGCTGGTATAATGTTGTAAATGTAATTGAAAAAAGAGGTTAATAAATATGAGTATTAATAGACAACAAATTACTGATTTTGTAGATTCTTTGGACGAGAAGGGATTGACTACTTTACGTGAGGTATGGAACAACCGTCGGAAGAATGAACAGCGAAATGCATTCCACCAGTTTATGCCTGGTGATGCTGTATGGTTTACATCAAGTAAGGGTTGCCGTGTCACTGGTAGGGTGGTACGTCGGTTAAGGAAAAATATCCTTATTGAGGCAACGACCGGAATGAGGTGGCGTGTAACACCAACACTTTTGAATAAAGGTGAAAACTAATATGCATGTATATAATAGTAGAAATTACAAAAAAGGGGAAGTGATGAATAACCTTCATGAACAGGTTCTTGTAATTCGGTATGGTTTGGGTAAAAAGAGGTTGGCCCAATGGAAAACATGTCACGAAAAGATTGCGTGGTTACAGTTTCGCGCCTCGCAGACATATAATGATGTCCACCGCCACAAGCTGCTTGAAAGGGCAGATTCGTATTTGAGGAGTGCAAATAAAATTCTAGATGAAGCACACCGAACTTTGTGTAAAAACGATCCAAATAAAAATAAATTTCAACAGTGAGGCGGGGTGTGAAAACCTAGCTTGTGTTTGGTATAATAATATTGTATTGATAACTTAGTTAGAGGGTAAATATATGCAATTAAATGTTGGAATAAATGATGTCGAAAACGGAACTAACATCATGGATATTCAAGTTCCTGACATCCTACGACAACGTGTAAAATCAAAATTGCCATGGATTGATGATTTGTTCAATGGTGGGTTCATTCGTACTACGACTACATTGTTTACAGGCACACCTGGTGCCGGTAAAACAACATTGATGTTGCAGCTTGCGAATGCATTGACAGGTTCTGGTCATACAGTCATGTTCAACACTGCCGAGGAATCGTTGTATCAAATCAAGATGGTCGTTGAACGCCTGAAATTACGCCATGGTTTTGTTGCAGGCCAGGATTCAGAAATGGAAAAGTTGATAAATCATGCCGATGAGGTAAATGCCGATTTTCTCATGATTGATTCACTTCAGTGCATGAATGATGGTAAGTATGGGCAACATACCAATGGTAAGACACCCACACGTTGTTTGGAAATAATTACAAATTGGGCCAAGGATCGTCAAAAGTGTGCATTTGTCATTGGTCAGGTTAGTAAATCTGGTCAGTTTAAGGGTGATATGACTCTAAAACATATTGTTGATGCACATATGCACCTGTGTCTTGATGTTCAGGAAAAATCAGACACATATGGGCTGAGGCTGCTGGAACTTCAGAAGTACCGGTTTGGCCCGGGTGGTAAGACATTCGTTCTAGATATGCGAGAGAAGGGATTGCGAGAGTTCAATGGCCGAGGACCGGTGATAGAATAAATGCAAATATATGGGTGGAGAGGTGTAAACCTCTCCACCCATGGTGTATAATATCAATATGGACAACGCATAGAAAGGTGTGTTGAATAGAATGGAGATAAGGTATGAACAATTCGTCCGTTGATAAGTGTCTTATTCAAGAGGCAGAATATATTGCAAGAAATGATCGTGATTTGGTTGATAAATTTCAGAAAGGTGAAATAAAGCTAGAGGAAGTTGCAAAGCTAGTAAGTTATGCAACCCATAAAGTTCTGACTCGTCGAACGTTTGATATGCTATTTTATGACCTACAAGTACAAGCACTTGTTGATTGTTTGAAGACATATCCAGCATTTCAAGAAAATTGGGGTGCTAATGAAGAAAATAAGCGAGTTGCCGTGAAAAGTCACGATTAATGTGTTATAATAAAATTGACTTAAAAATTTAATTTATCGAAGGAGATAAAATGTCTAAGCAAACTTTTCCACGCCTTTTCAATGTTTTCGGTACGTCGGATGATCTTGATGGTAAGCGTGCTATGAGGCGTCTAGCTATAGCCTTGGGTGATGCATTGGGAAAAAGTGTTCACATTTCAAATAACAAGCAGGTCGGTGAAACTGTTGTAAAAGGCAAGCCTGTGAAGGTCCCAGGATGGGCTGTCCTGGTCGGGTGCGATAGCAAGGCCGATGCCAAGGAACTTCGAGATAAGTTCTGGAATCCGGCTGTGTTTGTTGAGGTATCACCATTCAGGGTTGCAAAGCTTCCTCAGCATGCAAAGAACCTTGAATTCGATGCTAACGCGAAGGATTTTGATGCATATGCATGGATGAATAGTGAATTTGGGCTTACGTGTGATGTAAAGCGTGAACTCAAGAAGCCCGTAAAGGAGCCTGTCAAATCCAAAGGCAAGCCAAAGGTCAAGGAAACCAGTGCCAGTGATGATGGTGAGCTTGTAAATATCAAGGCTGCATAAAGTCAATTGCCGGGGTGGCAACTGCCACCCCGGCATATGCCTCCGTAGCTCAGCAGGATAGAGCACCGGCCTCCTAAGCCGGGTGTCACAGGTTCGAATCCTGTCGGGGGTACCATGCCACGGTGGTGGAATAGGTAGACACAACGGACTTAAAATCCGTTGACCGTATGGTCGTGAGGGTTCAAGTCCCTCCCGTGGTACTTAAAGTTTTTGATATGTGAAATTATAACTTTAGCAATGGTATAATATAAATATGAAGAGACAAACAAACAGAAGACGACCTTCACCGAGACCTCGTCAGCGTCCATCACGACGCAGAGGTGGGCAAGCAGTTGCGGATCTTGGTGATCGTTCAACACTATTTTTCTTTGTTATTCTGCTTACATTATGGGTTGTGGCAGGAACATTCACCTGGGCATACGTTGGATATGCGTTTGTTGGGGCGATTGTATTATCACTATCATCATGGAAAGATTTCTTTGGCCTTGTCGTGCTGGTATTGGCAACGGTCGGAATTTATTCATTGTTCTAAAATGATTGTATGTGCCTGTAAAGCTGTGACGGATGGGGATATAAAATATGCAATCCAACATAAGAACCTAAGCCTAAGTGATTTTATTCATGATACAGGCATAACAACTGATTGTGGAATATGCGTTCATGATATCAAAAAATTATATAAAAAATTAGCGGGGGACCATGACCAAAAAGAATAAAAAATTGTTAGGTAATCACATGGGTTGTGTAAAACAAGGCAAGGTTTGGTATAATTCTAGTAGGGTAAGAGGTTGGAGATACTGTGATAAGTGTGGGGAATCTACACAGAAAGGTCACACTGTTTTTACAACCCAAGAAGCAGCACTTTGGAAATAACGTGCTGATTGGTTCATTGAAAATTATGCGCCTGTAACTCAGTAGGTTAGAGTGCCACTCTTATAAGGTGGTTGGCCCAGGTTCAAGTCCTGGTGGGCGTACACAAATGGATCGGTAACTCAGTTGGAAGAGTAGCAGACTTTTAATCTGAAGGTCGTGGGTTCGATCCCCACCCGATTCACTACAGATAGTTTGCACCTGTAGCTCAGTTGGTAGAGCAAGCGGCTCATAACCGCCAGGTCCCAGGTTCGAGTCCTGGTGGGTGCACCTAAAAATAAAGGAGGTTGATTATGAATTTGTTTTTCTCAATTGCCATGTTGGTAACTGCGGTCGGATTTTTTGTTTATGGATTATATAAACATGAACAACGATTACAAGAAATGGAACGAAAGATTTCGGAAACACAAACTAATTATTTAAACGCTGCAAAGAAAACTAGATAGTGAAAATAGGATTAAAATTGATTATAATATAAGTAGGTGAAGGAGATTACTTAATGGTAATTTTTAGTAACCAATATGAATGAGTGAAAATAGGATTAAAATGGAGGGGGAGAGTTGGTGCGTAATCAGTAGACTAAAAAATAACCATAATGTGGGTGGCGCCTGCATGAAGCAGGAGATATTAAATGCGTGTTCGAACCGCGCTGGCTCCGATCAGGGCCATAGCTTAAGTTGGTAAAGCGGTCCACGGAATTGATTACAATGTTTCTAACTTTCACTCGCTGGGTATTCACCTGTAAGAATATCTAGCGAGTCAGATATAACGTGATGGTAGCAGGCTCTGCCATCACATTTTTTGTTTCCCACCCACCCAATTGTGAAAACAACGTTTGAGTATGTTACAATAGAATCAACAGGGAGGGAAATATGCTTACAGCATCCCAAAGAAATAGTTGGTTAAAGAAACGTAAAAAAGGTATCGGTGGTAGCGAGTTAGCTGCCATCATTGGATTGTCACCATTTTCAGGTCCAATCGATATCTGGCAAAATAAGCTTGGCTTAGGTGAGAAGTTTACCCCGACAGAACAGATGCGTTGGGGAAACTTGCTTGAGACATCAATTGCTAAGGAATGGAATAAACGACACGGGAATTATCTAATGATTCCTGGTAAGTTGATTGTTCATCCTGATGAATCCTGGATGAGAGGTACTCCGGATTTCTTGTTATTCAAGGGTGATTCAGTACATCTTGGGCCAGTTTCCGTACTTGAAATTAAGAATACAAGTGTGTTTGCCAAAGGATATTGGGGAACTGATGAAGACCCAAAGGTACCTGTAAACTATGTAATCCAAGGTCAATGGTATTTACACCTCACTGGACTTGATACGATACACTATGGTGTCCTTTGTGGCGGTAATGAATTGATTTCAAGGACACTTCAACGGGATGATGAGCTTATAAATGAACTCATGCATCGTGGCAGGGAATTTTGGGAGCTTGTTGAGGCAGGTATTGAACCAAATGAACTTGAAACAGAAGAAATTGATGGTAAGGTTGTCAATGTCGTTCCACCTGGACCGTGGGATAAATACCGCTTAGCGGTATAAATTATTGCAAACTATGGTATAATATAGGCATGTCATTGTTGGACGATATTCGTAAGGCTGAAAAACACTATGTGTATGGACAATATGCCGCACTTTTTCTATCAGGTATACTATTTGGTGTAATTGTTGGCATTATTATATGGTAAATGAATATATAGTATTTATGAGGACAATTTTTATGGATGAATTATTACAAATCAAGCAGCAATATCAATCCTTGGCTAATACAGCCTTGGATCGTGCTGTATCCGTAGATGCAACAACCTCAATCTATTGGGCAAAGAAAGCCAAACTCTATGCCGAATGGGCCGGAGATAATCAAATCTATGACGAAGCTGGGTCCCTGTTGGAACAGGTTGAACAGAGCTGGTCAAAAAAACGAACCTTTCCTACTTTTTAAGTGAAAATTTAACATAACCAAGTTATAATAGAAACATGAAGATTTCTAAAAAACAACTTCTTACGTTTCAGCGGGCTGCTCGCCGTAAGGCATTCATCAGTGCAGGTGGATGTGACGGACGGTTCCGTAAACGTGTTGTTGGTAGCAAAAAACGCTATGATCGTTCCAGCGAGAAACGTCGTTGGAAAAAGGAATGGTAAGATATGTTTGAACTATTTGTTATTGGTGCCCTTGTTTACCTGATTTGGTTCAAGGACAAAAAATAATATTGTGAAAATATCATTTGAGAATGATATAATGGTTATAGAAACAACATAAGGATTTTGTAAATGCAATTATTCCATAAGCGCCAAAAGAAAACAATAAAACAAATGTGGTTGGATGAGTGGGTGAAACACGGTGGTGTGTGGACGCGTCCACAAGCCAAGGCTGTGTATGATGGATTGTGTAATGGTAACCCATATTACACGTCAATGCACCTTACCACCTTACTACGAAAACACGGTAAATTGATTGCGAATACACAAATCGAAAACCGAGGTCATAGTGTACAAGTCTGGGTATTAAGCTAAATCCAGGTGAAAATATACTAGGGGAATGGTATAATAGATTTCAGGAGGAATGAAACATGTCAGGATTTAAAACAGTTCAAACTAAAAAATACACGCGATTTGGTAAAGTTCATCCTGCCACTCCGACGGAATATGATGTAAGAATTATTCCGCAGCAGGAAATCACTATTCGGCGAAACCAACCATTGGAACCTGGTACACGTCCAAATTATCGATTCAATGGTGAACGAACGTTCCGCGTTGGTGATTGGGCTGAATACGATAGTTGGAACCTACACTATCTTGGTAAAATTATTGCAATCACAAACAAGACCGTAACGATTCTTGACTATCCTAATAGTCATAATCCTCGTAAACGCCGGCTTGACCTACATACTTTCTGCTGGCGCAATTTTAGCTATAGCGTTGAAGAGAAGCGTGAGAAAAATGCAGATACAAGTATGTACATTTAAGTGAAAATGTATTGAGGCTGTGGTATAATAGTTATAGGAACCCAAGGTATCTCTGTGATGCCACGCTGATGCCGACGGAAGTGTATGAGTAGCCTTGGGTTCCTATTGCTAACCTAATAGAAAAGGATAAACAAATGCCTAAAATTGATATAAACAATCCTCCCGAAGATCAACGTGGAACATGCCCAAGGTGCGGAGAAGAACGTTTGTGGGTTGGTGAACGTGCAACATTGAATGCATTATCCCGTAGGGATAACAAGACGCATATCTGTTCACCTTGTGGGCAACATGAAGCATACTGTGATATGTTGTTGCATCATTTCCAATCTTTCCAGCCTAAAATCTAAAAGTGAAAACCCATTGAGCCTGTGGTATAATAGTTATAGGAACAACGTAAGGAAAAGAATTCAAAATGAGTATTCATCGTGTTCGAGATTTTACGATTCAAGCGTACAGTGATTGCAACCCATGGGGTGCTTATTCAGGTCGCGAGCTAGATTTCAAAGCGGATGATACCGTTTCGGTCGAAGTTTGGACCGACATTATGAATGAATCGTTGCACCCTGGCGCGGAGTATCAAGGTCGATATAACGCATTTCAAGCGTCCAGTATTGGTGAATTTTTTGAAAGGTTTGAACGTCTTGCGAAGTGTGATCTAGAGATTCGACCCGCCCGGGAAGGAAGCGTGGCGTGTTATATTTCAGAACGTAATAATGATGCCCAAGTACTTCTTGACCTTCAATCGATGTGTGTAAATTCATCGATCGCTGATGAATGTGGGTTTGAACCAAACGGTGAATTACGACTTTGGTGGGATTGATGGACGAAGAAATACGAAAAATTATTGCGGAACACTTTCCTGGTATTGAAACACTGGAAACGCGAGATTCAGATTCCCTGGATTTTTATGATATACACGTGGGATCAATTGTAAAGGCCGTGACTGAAGCTTATAGGGCAGGAGGTCTGGCATATACACCGTATAAATCTTATTTGTCAAAAGAGGAAGAAGAATCTCTGCGGCAGCAGTACACAGAGCACGAAGAATAGTCTTTGTTCTGGACAGCGGGTGAAAATCAAATAAAAGAATGGTACAATAGTTATAGAAACTTCAATAGGAATATAGACAATGACTGAAAAACAAAAAAAGTCAGCAAAGGAACTTGAGAACCTCATCAATGGTTGGATTCATAAACCCATTGTAATCAGCTCAGTGACGAATAGGGGACCATGGCATCCACCCTTTCATACGATAGTAGGGGTTGAGCCTGCAATGGTACCAGAAGTCAAGGAAGAAGTTCAGGAATTCGGTGGGTCCGTAAGATTTGAAATGAACAAGTTGGGGAAGGTTGATATCTATATTGAACTTTAGGGTGAAAAGTTCCTAAAGGAATGGTATAATAATTATAGAGGCAAATTCAAAAAGGAGAAATTATGCCCGCGGAATTGAAATTCAGTGATTTGAATAAAGAGCTACAGACTAAAATCAAGTGGGCCATGATGGCGAGCTGGGATTACGTTGCATATGACATGCTTGAAATGTGTGAAGGTCGCTGTACCCAGGCGGAAGCCATCGATGCTGCGGTTGGCTCTGGCTTTCATTGTGATGTTGACCCTGAGGTGAAGAAAGCATTTGATAAGCTGTCATGGGAAGAGCTTGTGAAGGCGGGTCAACAGGTATTCATGCCTGGAGGCTATGAATTTTAATGAACATGAAAGTAAGCTATGGACATAAAGACAGGCATGGTAGTTTTTTTCTTACAGCCTTAGGTCTACCCACCAAGGAGGATGTTGAATCATTTGTTGGTGAGCTTGAAACAGGAATGGATGATGAAGTAAGAAAACAAAACCCCTATCATGCATTCCCAGTGTCCATTCGCCTCCATGAAGTAAAAGATGATGGAGTGTTGTTGGTCTGGTGGGGATATCGTACAACAGATACCATTCCGATTTGGGGTAATTGGGAAGGTTGGGATGATGATTCCAGCAACGGTCATACTTGGGACATGCAGTATTGGGCTGATAATGTCATACAACGTATGTTGAAAGATCGTGGTTACGAACCATATCAAGAAAGACATGCTTGTTATGTGAAAACTCATTGAGTCTATGATATAATTATTGTAGATTGTGGAGGAATTTAATAATGTTTGAAGTAGTCAATATTAGTACTGGGGAGATTCTTGCTGAGCACAGGTCTAAGGAGAATGCCGAGCAATGGGCGTTCCAATGGGCACATGGGATTCTCTTCGATGCGGAGACCACACCTGCCAAGGACGGTTGTGCTAAGATTCTTGGGTGGGATACGCCAAACGTGTTGTTTGTAGATGATGAATAACTCAATTGACAATGAAGCAAAAAACGAAGTAATCGAGAATCTTCTTGAAGAATTTTCCAAGATAATCGGTACACCTCGAAGTATTGCGTTCAAAACAAATACTTGCGTCACCTGTAGCGGTGAAGCTAACGACTTTCGAGATGCAACCTCCAAGAAGGAGTATACTATCTCTGGTATGTGTCAACCCTGTCAGGATAAGATTTGGGGTTAGAAAATTGGCTGAGGATGCATATCGTAATGTTTTTGGTGAGCCAGATGAGGATGATGATCCCTGGCTCTAATCTGTGAAAAGTTTCTGTAGGGATGGTATAATGATTATAGGAAACATGGAGGAACTATGAAGAAGGGTGATACGGTTTACATTTCTGGTGGTTATAACAAAAATGAAACAGGCGTAATTGTTGCCGCCGGGGAAGTGTGGATAGACGTTGTGCTAGACGGATGGAATACGCTTACAGATGTACGTAAAACTCAATGCACCGTTATTGAAAGGAATCCACTTGCACCCATTCCATCGCTTTGTGAAAAGTTCCTGTAACGGTGGTATAATAGAATTATGGAAAATCAAACAAAACAAATTCTTGCGGGTGAGTTGGAAAAGATTTCGGTCTTAAATGCATACACCAAACGTTGCTATGGTCAATTCACGACTGAACAAAAAGCCAAGGACTATATGGACCAAATGTTGTTGAAGGAGGTTGGCTTCGCACAATATAGCGAGCCAGACCATGACCCCTACGAGGACATGGGTGGTTCACACTGTATCTGGGTCTTTGATGCTCGTGGTGTTGAGGGCGTGTGAAAAGTTCCTGCAGGAATGGTATAATATAACTATAACGGCCGGAGGGGCAAACATATGAAGAAGAAAGAATATATTGTTTTTTGGACCTATTCAGCAAACTACGCGGATGTTCCTAGGCGAGTCTTTGCTCGTAATCCTTGGAAGGCAATCATTAATAGTTTCCGTATGTACGCTTCAGCCCCGGCATCTCCTGTCCGATTTCTTGTTTTTGAGGTTGGTGGTGATTTGGTTCATAATGGCACCGTCGACGAAGCATATAATAAGTTTGAATCCGAACACACAGGTTTGATAGCGGGTGAAACCTGTAAGTGTGGTCAATGGTCGATCGAAGAATACGGTGAGAACTGTCCTTCATGTGTTCAAATGTCTCAAGGACCAGGCGGAATTTCTCCACTGTGAAAACCTATCGATCTTATGGTATAATAGAAATATGGAAAGCAAAAAAGTAATACACAAAGACAACCCTCGCTGGGGTGTTGGACAGGTTGTTTTCAAAGGTTCCAAACAAAACCACCCTAATCAGGTAATGGTGAAATGGGACAACATCGGTGGACGGTGTCTGTGGTCATATGAGTCAAATTTAAAGGTGGTTAAAATTGAAACTATTTGATGATTTAGAGGGCAAAATTATTTTTTTGGTGTCGGTTGGTCTTATGCTTGGTCTTGCAATCTTTGCATTGATTCAGAATTGTTAGGAACATTGTGAAATTTTAAGAATCATTTGTTATAATAGATTCTAGGAGACGAAATGATTACTGATTTATTTAGACCATTCATTGAAATCAAGGCATTTACTGCTACAACACCCGAGGAAGAAGATATTGCCTTGTGTCTATTATCTATGTATGATAATGGGTTGTTGAAGATTGAATTTGGTGACGATGGTGTTGAACCAAAGTTTTCCTTACGGGATGACATAACTGAAACACAGCTTGAAAATGCTAGAAAAGATTATCTTGAATGCGATGATGTGAGCTTGAAAGTTTATGAGTGTTGAAAAAGGACAATTTGTAAAATCAATTCTAAGGGCCCGTAATCTTGTGGCCTATGGTTCTACCGGGCAAGAGGTTATGGATGCTCTGGCGGCAGACGGTGTGGATCCTGCGACCGCTTACTTCGTGGCGATTATTGTAAAGAATGAACGTAAGCGGGGAGAAATCTGATGTTTTTTAGTGCCGACCATGAAGAAGCAGTTCACCGGTTAGACGATGCGAGACGTAGTGGTGATATACTTGGGATGATGATTGCCATGGCTCAGTTTGATGCTTGTGCCAAGGCAAAAAAAGAAATGATTCCTACTGTGAAAAATGATTCCAAATGTGATACAATGGAAACAGAAACGTAACAAGGCAAAATAGATGTCATACAATTGGATAAAATGGAAACGTGGTGGTGAGTGGGTCGACAATGACGAAGGTTATAACTATCAACGTTGCGCCATCTGTGGACGAGAAACGGAACATGAGTTGAATGAATGTCTTTCTTGTTTTGAACGTGTGAATTCTCAACGAAACCGTGGTATAATAAAAAAGAACAAAAGATAAAGGAATCAACATGCCTAATAAACTAACGTTTGATGAAATTTACAAAGCAATTATGTCTGTTCTTCCATCTGCCCAATTGGGTGAAGATAATGCTGGCCAGTTGATAGTTTACACCGATTTGTATCCTGATGTCGGTACACCTGAAGGGAAGTATGTAAACTTCGATGACCTTGGTGTGGTGCAACAACGAATGATCGAGGATGGTGATTCTGCAACGTGTTCATCTAACCAGACAAGAACGGATGAATGGCCAGAAGGTCGCTAAGGTCCCATTGTGAAAACTAACCCGTGGTGTGATACAATAGTATCAGCCACGGAGGAAACAATATGAACTGGAAACAACACTTAGCATTCCTAACCATCTACCCGCTATGTTACATAATCTGTTATAAGCTCACGATGGCTTGCCCAGGTTGGTTCTCACAGTCATGCCTTGGTATGTTGGATAATGGGCCACTGATTTATTTTGGATTGTTAGGCCTTGACCCAGAGGGTCCGGTTATGAAGTGGTTCAAAAAATTGGACCTTGGTGATGAATGGATGGGTTGGTTGAGACACCCACTGTTTCTTGTCGTCTTTGTAAATGCACTATTGAACACAGGCACTGATGGGATCGGGGCTGCGGGTGATCCAACGTCTAGTGTCGTCGGTGTAACCTTTGGTTGCCTGCTTGTGTTGGTGGTTCTTCCGGTTGCATGGAAGTTGCGAACTAAAAAGATACGATCAAAACAAACAAATCAATGGGTGGCATAGTGAAATTTTGAATTAGACATGGTATAATTGAATTAGGAACTTACCTAAGAGGTTGAACAATGACGGTAAAAATATTTGAAGTTGGTGGAAGCATTCGAGATGATGCTCTTGGTGTTCCAACAAATGATCGTGACTTTGTTGCTGTGTGCAGCGCCGGGTGGAAGGGTCTGGTACAATGGGCTGATGAAAACCTAGATAGAATATTTCTAACAACCCCAGAATTTTTTACGATTCGTGGAATAAAGAACAAGGAAATATTTGATATTGTTCTGGCCCGTAAGGATGGTGCCTACTCTGATGGACGCCACCCGGATGAGGTGGAACCAGGTACTCTTGATGATGACCTGGCCCGGAGGGATTTCACCATGAACGCCATTGCACGATGTGTAGAGACAGGTAAGTTGTTCGATCCGTTTGGTGGATTTAGTGATATCAAGGGTGGCCTTATCCGGTGTGTGGGGGATGCCAACGATCGGATTAGGGAGGACGTTCTTCGAATTGTCAGGGCCATGAGATTCTCTGTGACAAAGGAAGGAATGGTCATAGATGATGAGCTGTCTAGGATGCTTCGTGAGAATATGTTGGTACCGCCGAGCGAGCCTCATACGTGGTCCGCGGTCTCAGACCTGCTTGGGTCTGTTTCACGGGAGCGAATCAGGGAAGAGCTTTTGAAGATGTTTTCATTCGATACATTCAACGCATCGCAATTTATTTTTGGCCGCAGTGGGGTGAACCGAAGACATGCTAGGGTACATCCCGAGATCATCCTGGCTCTCTTCGGTGAAGAGAATGATATTTGGTTGAAACCGACCATGGAGAAGAAGTGAAAAACAAGAAGATAGATGGTATAATAGAATCAACGGCAAAAGGGAATGACAATGACAATCATCTATGCAGGCGACATCCATGGAAACGTTGATGCCATAAAGACCATTGATGCCATAGCGAAAATAGAAAATGCTAAGTTCGTTATTCAGGTTGGTGATTTTGCAATCCGATGGAACGATGAATGTCCGGTCAAGGAATATTTCGATAACCGTGAAGATGGACCAACGTGGTTCACATGTGGGGGCAACCATGAAAACTGGGACAAGTGGTTTGAACTAACAAAGCCCTTTTCCCCTGTAGCCACAAAACTGGCAAAGGATTGTTTCTTTGTGGCACGAGGTGAAGTCCTTGATATAGATGGAAAGCTTCATCTATTTCTTGGTGGTGCTGAATCAACCGATCGTCATATGAGAACTGAAGGTCAAGATTGGTGGGCTAAAGAAACACCGACCTATGAGGAATTTACACAGTTCGCAGTGGCACTTGATGAAAGGCAACCGGACGTTGTGGTGACACATGATGCGCCGTTACGGGTTCCACTTTATAGAGCTGGTAGGGATAGAAATCCAACACCTGTGAATCTTGAAAATGTCCTGAAGGTAGGTTCCTACAGCCCAAAGACATGGTACTTTGGTCACCACCATCAATACAAGAGCTGGAAAATTGATGGTACAGAATTCAAGTGTTGTGGGTTGAATGGTGAATACTTCATTGGCTAGTGGTATAATTGATATACCACGGCAACAAAGGGGAGAATATGTTTGTCGCTTATAAATCTTGTACATTCATTCCAGATACCAGCTCACGGGAAGCTAATGAACGTGGGGATGGTGATTTGGTTATCGATGCGACGTGGTTGGGATTGACTTCTGGTGCTACTCCTCCTGCAGTTATAACGGTAGAGCGTGCGCCAGGTGTCATCGTTCGCTTCGATCGCGCCGGCCAAGTGTATCACGGTAACGAATCCATCGGGTGGAGCTACTGGGAAGAGGATGATACTTTCGATTTTACATTTGATTGTCCATGCGTAAACTTCAAAATCTTGGCCAAGTAGTGCAAAAACTGAGTAAGTAGTGGTACAATTGATATACCACGGTAACAAAGGAGAATAAGGTGGCAGTAGAAGTATATCAAAAGAAAAGCTTTCGCGAGCTGGTAAAGCATGATCGGGACACGATAGGTATCCGGGCAATGTTTGATGCTCAAGAAAATGCCCAATGGCCAAAGGATTATGTTCACGTTGCAACCGTAGAAAGTGATGATCGTGAAGATGCGTTTGTACTCACCAATAGCATTGACTATGGGTGGTGGAAGAATTCAGGTGTAACCGCCCACGGTGATGCCGCAAAGGGATGTCGTTCTACCTCGGTAGGGGATGTTGTGGTACTTGGGAATGGCGAAGCTTGGAAGTGTGCTGGTTGTGGGTGGGATCGTATTGAACAGATTGAGGCGGCATAGATGAAAAAATTTATTCTAATCATTGTCTTTGCATGTATGTCTATCGGGTGTGCAACCACCGAGGCGGTGACCCCACGGTGGGATTGGGCTCAGGCAGAAGGGGAGCCGTTTGATGTAGAGATGTACTTCGAGTGGAGAGAGACGGAGAAGTGGTTTTGCTATCGACAAAAACCAGCGGGTGCCCCAGTATATCCAGGCAAGTTTCGCTGTAACAAAGTTGCCAAACAAAGCAAGTTTTTATAGCCTGGTGAAAACTCAGTTGTGGTATGGTATAATAGAATTACCAAGGAGGAAATCATGGCAACAAAATATGTAACTAGAAAATTTGATGGTGATGATTGTTATAGTTGGGCTGTTTTCCGGAAGGATGAGCTCCCCAAGGGCCACCGTGGTATTGTTTTTTATGGTGATGCCCGACCGGTTCTTGCGGGTTGTTCTCGTCAACAAGCGAACTACCACAGGGATCGAATCAACGCTCAACAAAAATGTAAAGAATGTCAAAATGCGGTGGGGGTATGTCCTGTCCATTGAGCTGCCGTTGTGAAAATAGTTCTTTAGTGTGGTATAATAGAATCAACGGATAAAGGAGAAAGTTAAATGAGTATGATTATCAACCCAGGTGCAGACACTATTACCATGCCAAATGGCAAGGATGTTCCTCGAATTACTGTGATGATGTGTCGCCGAGGCGTTGAGACTGAGAAACGAGGTTTCCGTCTTACCCGTCATTTCAATTGCACAAAGATGGCCAAGGAATGGTTGGGCCTGCGGACACGAAATCGTGATCTGCTGATTGAGCGGTTGGAAGAATTGTTGGCCAGCTAGCCTGGTATCTGCCACTGGGTTTACCCAGTGGCACAATCGAGTTACCTTCGTAACAATTGAGTACCACCTGTGAAAATTGAGCAAGTGGGTGGTATAATAGAATCAAGGAAACGATAAAGGAAACAAACATGACAACCGGACACGACATCGCACGACTTCTCGAGATCAAGGATGAAATGAAAGAGCTTCTCGGGGAGGCACATGATATCCTTCGCTCCGGCGAAGACCACATTGCACTCCGGCGTGCCGAGAGTTATTGGTACGCTCACATTGTGATGGCGCTTGACAAGGACCATGGGTACCTCGGCGGCAGTATGTGCTCCATGCAGGATACGATCGATGAGCTCACCGAGTCCATGGAAGACGTTGATGACGAGGATGACGAGGATGATACCTATGATTGGGCCGCCGAGAATCAGGACCTGGTCCATCGTGCTGCGGCACGCCGCCAAAGTGGCTTTGATTGGTAGTCCATAAATACTGTACCCGCCCTGTGAAATTACGGGGTGGGGGTGGTATAATAGAGATAGGACAGGAAACAAAAACATTTCGCAGGGAGACAGCTGGTGGTAGAGCTTAAGGTCGAATTTCCGAAGGAGCTTTTCGAGTCGAAAGAGGGAAACGAGTTGCTTGGGCTGATGACTGAGCATCTCGAGGAGGCTGTAATCAACGCACTGTGGCAGGCCAGCGACGAGTTTCGCCGGATGTCGTCCGCGGCGTTGAAAGGAAAACAGGGGGCCAATGCCCAGCTCATCCATAAGCGGATTGCTAATTGTGGCCGTTTCATGGCGGCGAAGGTGGAGGAGCAGTGGAGACAAGGCTTTGCAATGGTCGAAGTGAAAACCTGATGAGACTGTGATACAATAGAATCAAGGAAACAACAATTCTCCAGGAGAGATTCTAAATGGCCTATTCCTATCGAGAGCAGCTTGAGAAAATTGCCATGATACGCAACGCGAAGAAAAACAATGGCACCGGTTACATCTGGGACTACGCTCGCGACGGTGGCTGTGGGAATTCCCGGTGCAACAACGGCTGGGTCTACTCGCACGGAACCGAGTATCCGTGTGGGGCGTGTAAGCGCAGTTGCGAAGACAAAAAGAAATAAACAAATCACCTGGTCTGAGGTGAAAATCCTCAGACCAGGTGGTACAATTGATATACCACGGCAACAAAGGAGTCGGCCATGAGTAACCTGAATTTGAAAGTTGAGACCAACCGAACAAGCTGGAGCACCAACTACTACGTAACCGGTGCGGAGGCGGATGTGCAGGCATGGTTGGGACGATTATTGCTCAATTACCATCCCGCGGGTTACGGGACCTACTGCCGGCTTCACAAGCAGCACCCGGACGGGACGGTGACCTTCCTCGCCCACCGTGCCAACAGCTGTGACTAGCGTAACAATTGAGATACCTTCACAACAATTGAGTACCACCTGTGAAAACTGTGGGTAGACATGGTATAATTGATATACCACGGAAACAAAGGAGCCAGCGATGACCAAGCAAATCAACACCAAAAAAGAGCTGAGTGCATACATCGATACCCTCAAAGGCGAGGCACGTACGCTGACTGACCAATTCCAGGAGATCGCCAAGGCGAACCGGCACCTCCGTGTGGATCGGTGGAAGCAAGCAGGGGGATGTCAGAAGTGCCGCGGTCGTGGAAAGTACGTCGTCTGGGACACGCTTGACAGCATGACTGGGTGCTACGCAGAGTTCGGGACCTGTGGGGAGTGTACAGTCGAGTCCCGATTGGTCGGAGCAGCCCCGGATAATGTAGGCAAGTACGATCGTGTCGGTGGCACAGCCCGTCAGGTCGAGGACGCTATTAAGCGGTGGCGGACCGATGGTGAACGCCAACGTGAGGATGATGCAGCTAGGGTGTCGTCCGCTGCATGGAATGAAATTGAAGGTCTCCGGGATGACTTCCGAAACCACCACTCTCCTGACAATAACAAGGAGATGGTCGTGACCCGCAAGTGGAAACACATCCTCAAGGGCATGACAGGTCGGGTCTTCTGGCAACGTGATAACCGGGTGGGACTCCGCGTTGGCGAGGAACGGGACGATCGGGGTTACTGGAAGAACACCTTCTTCTGCAACGAGAGCCAGCTTGGCAACCCGGTTCCTTTCACTGTCTAACAGTACACATTGGAGGGACCAGTGGTCCCTCCAATGAATTGCTCCTAAGTGTGTAATGTTATATAAAGAATGGTATAATAGATATATGCTGATTGAAATGATTATCATTCTTGGAATTGCCGGTCTTACGCTCGTTGGCATGAGCGCAGTCTGAAAGGATATACAGTGAAAAGGTACGAGTTCAAAATTCATTACAATCCCAATAACCCTGGCCCTAACGGACACCTCGGTACGTTGACCCATATCGTCCATGCCAAAACGTTCAAAATGGCGACATGGCTATTGGAAGGTATTCTACCACAGTGGTTGTGGAAATTCACACCGATTTACACCGGCCACACCGTGACTGATGCGACTGGCACCGTGGTGAAACGTGTTGAGCGCCAGTGGAAATGGTTGCTGCCGAATAATAAATTCCTCGGCTTGGTGTGAAAATCAAGTAGAGGTGTGATACAATAGAATCAAGGAAACAATAATTCTCAAGGAGAGAAAAACCATGCTCGCAATCATCGTCGCTACCATCGCCCTTGTTCAAACTTTCGCCGCAGTGCTTGTCTAAATAAATTCTGCCCCGCCCGTGGTGAAAATCTGCGGGCGGTGTGGTACAATAGAATCATAGCCGAATAGGAGATTACAATGAGCACTTTCTTAACAGCGATCGCATGGGGATTCGGAATCATCGCAGGACTGGCACTCGGTGTCATCGCCATCAGAGCACTCAAGGCGCTTGCTACCCTACCGAGGGAGATTGCCTTGCAGCGACGTAGGCGGAAGAACGCCGAGGCGAGAATCGAGGCAGCCAAGCAGAGGGAGGAGGCCAGGCAGGCCAAGGCCGATGCCCTGCTCCTGGAGAATAGTGAGGTGGCCGAGGTCGTGGCGAAGCTAACGGCCCTAAAGGAGCAGCCAGCAAGCGAAGCACGGCGGTGCCAAGTCCGGGAGCGTCAGCTCCGCAAGCTCCGCAAGCTGGTCCCTGATCACAAGCTTCGTCGGGTCTTCCACGAGCGGACAAGGCGTGTCGGGTGAAAAAGTGCGGGTGGCATGGTATAATAGAATCTGGTTAGGGAGGAAAGAGAATGACCAACGCTGAAATTCAAGCCCGTCTTGCCAAAATCGATGAACGCCTTGACTGGATGGCTAATAACCTGGAAGGCTGCGATTGGTGTTGCGGCGGCGGGGATGAGGAGCGGTCGGAATTGGTATTGGAGATGACCCGACTTATCCGGATGCTCCGTGAAAAAGAAGCGCATGCCAGTATATAATAGTACCAGTAGCTAGAGGAACTATAACTTGGATTCACTGATTACTTTCATCACAATGGTTGCCGGCTTCACATGTATGTGGGCAATCTATTACAAGTAGGAGAATTTTTAATGACTCGATTCAAACAGCTTGACCTATTGCTTGAGACCTGGTCAGCAGATGAACTGCTGAATGAACTTGTTCGGTTCCTTCCCAACGCGACCTTTGATGACTTCTTTGATGATATTGCGCCGGGGGAGGATGACGGTGAGGACTACGACGATAGCATGGACGGTGACCACCAATCGGCACTGGCCAGCTGTGGATGGGGAACCGACGAAGACTATGGTGGCGGTGATAGTGGCTACGATGCGTGGTAGCCGGGTGAAAACCTGCTGACCCCGTGGTATAATAGAGATATAAGGAAACAACAACAACCCTTGGAGAGAATATGCCTTTCGTGATCGTCATCGCTCTTATCGCCCTTGTCCAAACCGCTGGTGCAGTCATCATTGGCTAACACAGCCCGGGTCCGCATTTGCGGATCCGCAACCCCTGGTCTCTGACCAGGGGTTTTTTTTATCTGCTGGCAGAGGGGTGAAATCTTTCCCCGGTAGTGGTATAATAGAGATATAAGGAAACAACAACAGGAGAAAACATGTATCGCTATAACAACCACGCCTATCGCTACACACGCCGCAACCGCAAGGTACGCTGGTAAAGCCTGACCCAGCCAGGACCATGGGAAACCATGGTCCCTTTTTTTGTCCCTGGCTGATCAGCCCCCTCTAATGGCCCCCTAAAACAGCCCCATCAACCCCCCATCATAGCCCCATCAAGGCCCCATTGAAAAACGGTTTAGGGCCCCATCATAGGGCCCCCACAAGGGCCCCCTCGGGCCCCCTAAAATGCAACTTTTGTGGGGCCCTGGAGGCCGCCTGAGGGGAGGCTTAGTACATTTTTATATCACGGGATTTTTGGAAACTATATCAGTCCCCCTCTTGATTCAAGAGAGGATAAGTAACACAATATAAGAAATATAGTAGAGTTAATGTAACTCTGTGGGTGGATATTAAAAATTAGATGGTATAAGTAATACTATGAAGGTAGAAAAACAAGATATATTAATTGTTTCAATGGTGATTGGAATAATACTGCTTCACGTATTTTTTGTGTATAAGGCTTGTCTCTAGTCACTCATAGGTTCATATGTCTTGTCAAAGATGCCAGCAATAACACCAAGGCCAGTATCAAGATTCTCCTGATCAACTCGTGCTAAAGCACCTGTAGTTGCGCGTGATAGCATAGCTTCCCATATAGTATCAACCTTATCCTGTGAAAAGTTATCACCGATAAACTGTGCTAGAGCAATTGCTGAATAAATCGTAGCAAATGTCACTCCCGGATCACCTAGTATCACCTGTGCAAGTTCATCTTTATCTTCAAATGATGCAAGTGGTTTAACGGGACACTTCACGCCCTTACGAGTAACCGATCCTTCCTTACGTCCAGGCTTTTTAAAGTCAACAAGTATCTGAAGACCTATCTTGGTCAACGAAAATCGTACACTAGCAGGGGTGTAAGCACATTGAATAAGTTTATTCCACTGGTTTGAAAAATCAGTATTAGGATTAGAGCCAACCCACTCCTGAAAGTGTTGGATTGTAAGTTCCGGTTTCATCGTTGCAACAACAGCACGTATAAGTTCTGTTTGGAATACACCCTTAACCCCCTGACTAAGATCAATAAAGCTACTTGATTGTAGGAATTCAGCACCTTTGGACGATTTTCCAAGATCAACAAGGTCTACCTGGTATACTTTATTCCCAAGTCGGACGGCAATGTGAATCTCAGCGGTTACCAGTGTTTGAAATGTTGTTGGATCTATCTGATTTATTGCTGAGGCTACCTGTTTTGGTGATGCAAGGAATGTAACATCGATATCGATGTCTCCGTATGATTTTTTGCGCTTTCCTGCTTTGGTAACCGTTTCTGGGGTTTCACCTGGTTCTAGCAAGGCAGGATCTTTATACTTTTTCATGGCAGCCAAGCGAGTGGACCCAAGCTTCATACGTGGAGCAACCGTTGTATCAATAAGACCTTGTGCGCCTAAAGTATATAGTAACTCGCCTATGAGACTACTATCACCTTCCCCAGGGAATTCCCCATAAGAGCTAGGAAGAATTTTATTCATGTCTTCATCTGTAAGCGGACTATATTCCAGGCCTTCCATACCAAATTTTGGTAATAACCGGACAGCAGCTGCCTTACCTTCTTGTAGTTTACTTGATTTAATGGTAAGGCTAATATATTTTTTTAATACATCTAGATTCATTATTTATTTCCCATATAATATATTATATAATTATATTGTTATAATTTCACTTTATAATTTATTTTTACGTAGAATTGAAGTTATATATAATTCAAATATCTAGATAGGAGCATGATTATGTTAACTGAAGAACAAACAACCGTAGTGAATACCATTGTTAATGCTGTGCGAGTTGCACACAAGCGTGGGGCTTTTTCGCTTGAGGAATCGGCGGTGATTGGAGCAGCCTTACAGGCACTTGCAAATTCATTTCCAAGTAATACAGGCGATGGTGCCGAAGATAGCGTTGAGGATAGCGTTACAGAAGACACCACAACTACGCCAACAACCGAATATACTGAAACAAGCGCTACAGGCTAAGCTTTAATTCAAATACCAAGCTAAATGTATGAATATGATGCTGTAATTACACACGTATATGATGGTGATACACTTACTGCAACAATAGATCTTGGATTCAAGATACATATTGACGGTGCAAAGTTACGCCTTGCATATGTGAATACACCTGAAATACGTGGAGGCACTGAAGAAACGAAACAAGCCGGAAGACGTAGCAGGAATTATGTAAAACAACGAATACTCGGTAAGAAGGTACGGTTAAGGGCACTCGGACGGGGCAAGTATGGACGGTATTTGGTTGAGGTATGGTTACCTAATGGTAATGATCAACCTGGCCCTGAGAGCCTTAATAGTGAACTTGTTAGATTAGGTTATGCAGGGGCTTATGAATAAAAATATGATGTATTTTTATCATAAGGCCTTATTTAAAATAGAATGTTTAAACCAATTCAAATAGGTGACCTTGTAGTTCAAAAATGGAGCAAAGATATCGGTGTTGTAATTGATATCAATACCAATAAAGATCCACATTCCATTCATGTATTTTGGTCAAAACTTGGTTGTTATTGGTGCGAAGAATCAGAAGTAAGATTATTCATAAGTCCACATATAAAAAAATAAATATGTGTGTGAAAATCCCACGAAAAATTTTTAAAACGATTTAGGGCCTCTCATGCATCATGAGATTAAATGTGTAAAACCTTTTAAAGCATTTATTATTTGTAATAATATATAATTATATAAAAATATGTGTGAAAAAACGAATGGTGGGGGCGAGGGTTTGCGTGATAAAATTAACTAGAAAAAAACTTAGAAATATTATAATGGAAGAATTTACAGAAGATAAAATCTTTCCAGCAAAAACCGACAGTATAGAAGTTGGTGGTGAACATGAGGGTATATTATCAGCATGGGACCACCAGGATGCCGCCTCGTATGCACGGGCACTTGTTAAACAATATGGACCACCAGATGAAATGAGTAAAAATAGATTAACCTGGTATAGCATTTCAATGTTTAATGAAACAACAGTTATTGATGAATCCATACCACATGCATCCCCAGCCCCACACCGTGATTTTTGTTATTCAACTGTAACACAACATGTTCCAAAATCATTATTACAATTTATTAATGCTGCAAGTGATAGTATTATAGTTGATAACCTTAAAGGTATAGTAACGGCACGATGTGGTGATATTGGTGCTAATGCAATTACATTAAATTTTGTTTCCGATCTTATTAATGGTAAAATAATTGAAATGGGTGAATTAAGAAAAAAAATAAGTGATGGGGAAGATGTTTCTGGATATAGTTTAAATGTAAAAAACGAATATAAAAAACGTATTTCCGGCCAAGAATACCCTAGTTGGTTTAATCCTAAAAATACCCAGGATCAAAATCCGATAAGTGAATCATTGATTATTACAGAGAATCAACTTACAAAATTAATAAAAAATTATATTGACAATATTATTGATTAAAGGATTTTAATATATGGATCTACAATTTGTATGGCATCCGGTAGGGGTAACAAAAATAATAAGCCTATTACTTGGAACTATATTTTTAATTTATATGTCACTTAAATTATATAAAAGGTATCATAGGTAATTTTTTTATTTCATACAAAATATTTATTATGTCGATAGAAGGAAATTAAATGTCTAATAAGCATACAAAATACAATCATATGGATAAATTATTAATAGAATCATTTAGAAAAAAATCCCTGACGGTTATTCATAAAGATTATGGTAAGATAGATCCTTTATTTGAAGATAAAAATTACCTATCAAAAATTGATTCTATAAATGAACAAATAATGTTTGAACACAGATTATTGGTTGCCAAAGGTCAAGACCTAAATTCTAGATTAATCGAGGGTATAACAAGGGATTTACAGGAAAAATATAATTTAACCGATGAACAAGTTGCACTTTTAAGGGAAGGCTTTTGGGATGCCGTGCAATTTGGTGTAGGTTCATTGGCCGGTGGGGTTGATGATTTCCTTAGAAAGACCGGTATTAAAAAATTGCCTAAAGATCGTCAGGCAATGTATGATATTTTTAAAGTTAGAATTGAAAAAGAAGGTAATAAAGCAGTTCAGGAATTAATCAGCACTGTTGATGATGAGATTAATGATATTGAGGCAGGCTTGGACGGTGGTGGAAAGTTTCCTGTAAACAAAAATAGAACGGCATTTCTAACAGGTGTTAATTCAATTGCGGCTTTTTATGACAGTATAGTTGAAGCAACCAAAAAAGATCCAGGCGAAGATGGTCATATGATGCCTGAGATTGCAAATGAGATCATTGAACAATTAAGAATATACACTGAAAAATTAATTGCGGATACGGAAACATTTAAGGGTGGTGTTTATAAATTATTTGGTGGACGCGGTGAATTAGGCGGCAAAGGTTTTACAAAAGAAAAAGGTATTGCCAAAAAAGGTGAATTCATTGAAGGCGAGTTGAGTGAACAAGAAGGCGGGGATGAGAAGAAGGGTGAAGAAAAAGAAGAAGAAGTAAAAATTGTTATTGATGAAGAAGTTGAAAAACTGATGCGCGGTAAAGCTTCACCTATTGTGGCAACACTTGGTAGTATGAAGGCACCTATTGTTCTTGCCGGAATTGGTGCTGCACTTGGGGCACTGGCTTGGTTATCACAAACTAGATTCATGGCAGACATGGTAAAAGAAATTATTGGTGAAGCAGACTCAGTAACCATGGAAACAGACACAACAATACTTGAAACGCAAACTGAAACTATTAATTCACAAATTGAAAGTACTATAGAAGATTTGGTGCCCAGTGATTCAGTCAAACCCGGTGATGGATTATATAGATTTATAGATAGAGCTTATGATGGCCCTAAAATTAATACAGTAGGCGATTGGAAAGACGCATTAATGGATATAGGTGGTGGCGACCTAGATAAAGGCATTGAACAGGTATCTGCGGTGGGTAGAAATCCTGGTGCAGCTTCTGAGGCATTTACTGAAATGCTCTCTGGCAATAATGCTCTTTCTGATGACTCTAGCGTCTGGAAGATATTTAAAGCTGGTACAAAGACTTCTGGTGGTCTTGGGGCTGCAGCTGGTAGGGCAGGCACATTTGCAATACACCCAAAAGGACAACTGCTGAAGGTAATAAAAGAAAAGATTTGGACAGGTATTACAACAACAACCTCAAAACAGGTTCCTAGAAAAATTATAAAAAAGGTTTCAATGGAATCAGCAAAAGGAGTAGCTGCTGCCGGTGCTGTGGCTGCTATGGGGCCCATACTGGCCGGTCTAGGCGTTGGTTTTGTTGGAGCCGGGGTAACCTTAGGCTTATTACGTGCAAGGTCTAAGAAGGCATCGAGAACAGCAACCTTAGGTGTATTAAAAGATGCATTAGATTTAGTGGATAAGCCACCTGCGGAAATTCCACCCGACCAAGAAGGTATTGAAATAGAAATAACACTATATAATGAATCTTTTTCTAATATGCTGCGCAATAATTCTATGATTCTTAATGAACGTACCGAAATTTTTGTTAAAGGTTTATCTGGTTCTGAAGAAATTGAAGCAGCAGGTGGCGAATATCGATTTACTCTTGATTATATTGCACCAATGAAACTTAAAGGTGATACACTTGATATTTTTCCTAAATTAAAAACCAAACTTGATGACCAACTTGAAGAAGTTGATTTAGATGATCCAAATACAAAGATTACAATTATTGATAAGAGAAAAGAAAAAGAGAAAGAAGAAGAATTAGAAGAACCGGAAAAGGAAAAAAAGAAAAAGCGTAAGAGGATTGAAAAAGTTAAAACTTCAAATCTTGCAAAAATTCCTTCTTATAAAGGCCTTGATATGGGTACCCTTAAAAAAATGGCTAAAGCCAGGGGGATTAAAGGCTATGGCAAGATGAAAAAGGATGATTTAATTGTAAAACTTAAGAAAATCCGTAAAGCAAAGGGTGAGCAGGCTACGGCACTTCAAATAAAAAAGAGAACTAAAAGAGTAAAACGCGACCCAGGTACAACTTGGAAACGAAAAGGACAAGAGAAAGGCCGGGGAGTAGAGAGAATCTTAAGAGGTAAGGTGTGGGGAGCAAAACCCAAAGGTACGAAAACCGGCATTAAAAAGATACGATACTTTAAATCAAAAGAAGCTGCAGAAAAATATTCAATGCGTGAATGGTTTGATGCAATAATCGCCTTAGATTATGCAAAAAAGAACCTGATAGAACAAAAGAAACACTATAAAAACTTTATTAAGCTATTAGAATCAAAAATAGCGTAAATAATTAATAATTTTTAATTTATAAACCATATTTAAATAACATCCAAACATTATAAAGGAATTCTATATGTATAAGAATGAACATGAAAAATTTACAATTGAATCTGAGATAAGTGCTTTTAAAGAAAATGATAATTATTATTCTAATATAGATAGAAAATTAAAACATAAAAACCAAAATTCATTTATTATCAATGAAAATAATACCCCATCAATACATGACGCAATCCAGCAAGCAATAAAAATACATTAAATAAAAATATTATAATAATAAAATTATGAAGGAACAAAAAATTATTATTTTTTGTGGTGCAGATATGACAGGTAAGACTGAAATATCAAAAGCACTATCAAAAAAACTTGACATACCTTATTTTAAGGCATCCACTGAAAAAAATAATTTTAAAAAGTCACCGGAATTTTTTATAAATGAAATGCGATATGCAGATCCTCGTATGATTGATATAATTAAACAAACAGGTCTATCACTAATTATGGATCGAGGTTTTCCATGTGAGTGGGTATATTCACATGCATTTGGTCGGGAAACAGATAATACTGCAACTTTTAAATCAGATAAAGAATTTTCTAAATTAGGTGCAAAAATAATAATTTGTTATAGAAATTATTATGATGGTTTAATTGATCCTGATAGGCCTGATTTATTAATTCCTTCTAAATTGTTGGAAATTAATGATTTATATTTTAAATTTACAGAAATTTCAAATTGTGAAACATTTTGTTTAAATGTTGAAGATGAAAATATAGAACGTGAATTAAATGAAATTTTAAATTTCATAAACTAATATTTAATTAATATAATGGATATTAATTATGAAATTACGTGATAGTATAAAAACTTTTATTTATGAATTTTCAAAATCTTCTTTATCAAATAAAAGTTCCCTTAATTCAATTAAATATGATGATTTTAATGATCTATTGGGATTTCAATTAAGTGGCCCTGCACAAGTAATAACAACAGAATTTGATGGTAAACAAGGCATTAGGCTAACAGATGATTTTAATCAAGTTGGTAAATTATCATGTTTAAGTGATTTCAAAATTGGTGAAAGTGGCGAATTCAGTACTGAATTTAATTTTAAATTATCAAATCCAAAAGGGGCTGGGGATGCTGATGGTGTAGGGGCTGATGGAATTAAATTTATATTAGAAGGTGAAAAGGGTGAAATTGGTATTTTTATTGATACATACCACAATTGGGAAGATGAATCTGGAAATCATATTGATTTAGAAATTAATGGTCAAACTGTATCACAGGGTTATGTTGATCATAAACTTAATAGTGGTAATGTTTTTAAATTACATTTAGAGTCAAAAAATAATATATTGATTATAAACCTTAATAAAGAAGAAAATAATTTAATTCCAATTGAAAATGAAATACCTAATGTACCAATTTTAGCATATCCAATAAATGTAATAGAACGTTTGGGTGGACCTAATATTAGGATTACATTTATTGGGATGACAGGTGCTGGAGCACAAAATCAAGATTTATTAACATGGGAATTTTATTCTAGAGATTCATTTGATATGTAAAAAATTTAGCTTATAGCTTATTTATTTATATAATGTTGATAACATTCTCAAAAAATTATAATATTTTAAATTATTTTCAATATGAAATTTTTAAAATAATCAATTTAGAAAACATTCATGTTTCAATTGAATCATCACTCTACCTAGCAAATTTATTACTAAAATATTTAAAGTCTGAAAATCTATTCATTGAATTTGAAGATAAAAAAATAATGGAACCATTATTTGATATTTTAGCACGATCAATAGATTGTAATCATAATGCATGTAAAATTAAAGAATTAAAAAAAATTGGTGATATATCTTTATTTAGGGTTGGTGTACTAAAAAAACAAATTGATAATTCTATAATGGATTCAAATTATTATATCAATATGGGAATGTCTGCATATCAAAGTATTTCATATTTAATTAAAAGAAGAAATAATAATTCACTTAATCAATTATATTTGAATCTTTCAAATGATTTTAAAAATCTTGTGAGAATAACAAATGTATTGTTTTATGATAATAATGTATATAGAGGATAAAATAATGCGAATTTACAAATTGTATATAGTATCTTTATTAATTTTATCTTGTGCAAATGATGATGGTTTAAGCAACAAAAAATTAATCTTAGATGATAATGATATTAATGATGTATTGTTGGTAGATGATTCCGACACATCTAATGATTCACTTGAAGATGTATATGAGGATATCGATACATCAGAACCAGATACTTACGAAAAAGATTGTATCAAATGTGGTTATTATTTTTGCCCACCCTTAGATGAAATTTGGCAAAAAGAAATCTGCATTGACTATTGTAAAGATCCACCTGTGGTTGTATTAGAGAGTGAATGTATCGAAAAACTTGAGTGTGATCCTACTACACATATTTTAGAAGCTGATATTCCATGTATTACAGACGACGGATATCCGGGTGTGAAGGATAAGACGTGTGATAAAGGTATTATCTATTATACAAAGTGTGAGACAGATTGCGAGCCTGAAATTTGTGATGGTAAAGATAATGATTGTGACGATGAGATTGATGAAGGTTTTACGGACATAGAAGAAATATGCAATAATATTGATGATAATTGTAATGGTATAGTTGATGAAGGAGATTATGGTACATGTGAAAAATTGTGTGGCGTTGGGGAGAATTTATGTATTGCCGGCCAATTAATCTGTCAAGGGCCAGAACCAGAAGAAGAGATTTGTGACGGCATCGATAACGATTGTGATGGTGAAATAGATGAAGATGTATCAAATGCATGCGGTGATTGTGGTAAGGTCCCAGAAGAGATTTGTAATGGTCTAGATGATAACTGCGATGGGGATATAGATGAAGGACAATTAAATGCTTGTGGGATGTGTGGACCGGTTGATGATGAAATATGTGACGGAAAAGATAATGATTGTAATGGCCTAATTGATGAAGATTTAGTTGGTAAGTGTTCTACTGACTGTGAAGAAAATTTAAATATTTGTGTTGGTGGTAATTGGATTTGTACGGCAAAACAACCCTTACCGGAAGTATGTAATGGGTTGGATGATGACTGTGATGGTAAGGCAGATGAAGGATTGGATTGTTTATGTACAATACAAGATGTTGGTGTTTTATTTCCATGTCAAGAAAGCCCACTTGTTTGTGGCGCAGGTTATAAAACATGTGAATGTGTAGATCCAGCGGATCCAACATGTGCAGAACTACAATTATCAGAATGTCTGGCAGTATGTCATTGGTTGCCACAAACAACGGCACCTGGTACTATATGTGATAAATATTTAGGTGAAATTAAACCTGAAGAATGTAATAATCATGACGATAATTGTAATGGTCTTATTGATGAAAATCTTTTTGCCGGTTGTTATAGTGGTCCACCAGAAACAATGTATGTTGGTATATGCCTGCCAGGGGAAATGACATGTGTTGAAGGTAGTTGGGGTAACTATGATGATAATGCCGTGTTTGTTAAAAAATTATGCTTAGGGGAAATTGTTCCTGAACCGGAAGATATATGCAATGGAACTGATACGAATTGTGATGGTGTAATTGATGAAGACAAACAATTAGAACCTACTGATATTCTTTTAATTATTGATTTATCCGGTTCAATGTATGAAGAAATTAATGCTGTTATGGTGGCACTAAACAAATTTGCAACCCATTATAGCGATTCAGAGGTTGTAAAATGGGGACTCGTATTCACTGCATCTTATGGTCTAGGCGGACAAGAATATGTTGTATTAAAAACAGACCTTGTAGATTTTGAAACATTTATGAAAATTTTTCAAAGTTCCGGTTTTGCTTTAAGTGGTGGTTCTGAGCAAAATTATGACGCTATTTATTTGGCAATACATAATTTAATTGGGGCTGCATCGTTACCATACCAATTAACGGATTTAAGTTGGGCGACGGACACATGGGGGAGTTCAAATTCTTCTACACCGCCTATAGATCTATGGAATATTAGTTGGAGAAGTGATGCAAAACATGTAATTATCTTATTTTCAGATGAAGAAGGTCAAAGTTATTTAAATCCCCAAATTACAGAATCAATGTTAGTTAATATGATTAACATGGCTGATGAATTATCAGTTTATGCTTTTACCCAACAATGGTTAATAGATTTCGGATCACCAGATAATTACGAGGCTCTTGCTTTAGCAGGTATGGGTGGTAAGGTTTATCCTCTTACAATGAAAGCAATTGAGATGTATAATAGTCTTTTAGAAATTCTTAATGAAACGGCGTGTGGTGGTAAAACTTTAGGTCCATAATGTATGAAAATTAATAATATAATTGGTCATATTATCATATTGCTAGCTATATTAAATATTATTGATGCATTTTCAACCCTATATTTTGTTTCACATGGATATGCTATTGAACTCAATCCATTAATGGATGTATTAATTCAAAAGGGTTGGGAATTATTTATTTTTATAAAATTATTCATATCATTAATGGTATGTTATATATTTTGGATTTTAAGGAATAGAAAATTATTACAATTCCTATTAATACCTGTAACTTTATTATATATTTATATTTTTATAAAACACTGTAAAATAGCATTTATGGTATTTTTATAAAAGAGGATAATATTAAATGAATTTAAAATTTTTTATCTTTGCTGTATTAGTAGGTGCAATAATTGGTTTTGGAATAACTTACTTAACCTTAAATAAAAATTATGATAACCAATTATTGGGTCATAAGGAAACCCTCACCAAATGTCAAAATAAGGTTGCAAATTTTTGTAATGGTCAAACCTTGGGTGGTTTACGATTGAATACAATTGTGTGTAATAATAAACAGGAACTATGTATTTGTGGAGACTCGGCGAGATTACAATCTGGAATGTAGGAAATTAAAATTTAATTTGTATTATTAGTATACACATTGCCAATATTAAACTAATAATTGTTTTAACATTTATTCCTTCTTTCATATAAAGAAATGTCAATATTGCAAATATTATAATACCAACTGAAAATCCTAAAAATCTTAATGGCCATAATTTATTAAAATAATTGAATCCATATTCATTTGCCTTTATAACCATAAATGTTACAGGCATACCAAGAATTGACATTAAAATAATATTTTTTTTAAACCATTCATTTAAGAATTGTGCATTAACGCTAAACCAAACTATTATTTGTGCTATGGTTACGAACAATAAACATATTAATAAATTTTTATTAATCATATATTGTTTATAATATCACCAATTTTAACATTATGTTTATCACAAAAATTTGCATTAACTTCTAACACATATGCTGAAGGTTCATTGATTGATCTGTTATTTAATGAATGAGGTTCAACATTTTTTATAATTCCTGCTATTTTCCCATTATAATCAATGAATATCATATCAAGTGGAATATAGGTATTTTTCATCCAAAATGAATGTTTATCCCTACTTTTCATACAAAATAACATACCTTCATCATCATTTAATGTATCTTTTCTAAACATTAAACCTTTAGATATTTCATTGTTAGTTGTACATACTTGAACAATTAATTTTTTTTTCTTATCAGGGTAGGAATGTATTGTTAGTTCTTTTTTGGGTAAATTATTTTGTGGAAAATATAATTCATTTTGTATAAATTCTCTTAATAATTTTATTTCTTTAATCATTATTTTTTTTATTATTAAAGTGTTCAATTAATGCAGGTAATATTTCTTCATTTAAATTATTATTATTTTCAATTTCAGTTATTTTATTTTTTACTTCACTCATTATCATTCCACGAAGCATATTTGCAGTTATTTTTAGAATTATAGCATTATCTATTTGCCAAGTTTTATCAACTTGTTTACGAACTTCGGACATAAATTTTGATTTTTCAGATTTATTTAAATCATTAATTGATTTAATACCACGTTCTAATAACATTTTTTTCATTTTTAATTTAAAAAATGTTTGATATGTATGATTTTTTTGTTGTGACATTATAAAAACCTTTTAAAAATAAAATAACAAATAATTATTTTTCATTTTTATTATTTGTTATTTTAGCTGTATTTTTCCATAACATATCAAAAACTTCCTGCAAATGAGTATCATCTAGAATAGAATTCATTTCATTAAAATTTTTCCATGCTTCATCTAGTTTTAATTTTCCTTTCTGGCAATCAATACATATAATACACATTATTAAACCTTATTTATATAATTAACAAAACTTTGTTAATTCTGGTATATTAACTTTAGTTGCATAAATTCTTGCGTTTATAGGGGCGTTTTGTTTATTTAAAATATTATAATACTCATTATTAATATCTTTTGTAAAAAAATCTGGATTTCTTGAACCAACTGGTTTTTTTAATTCAGTATGTAATAATTTTGTAGCAGTTACATTTGCTTCGGAATCATCAAAAAATTTAATATCAGTTACACCATCGAGAAGTTTATCATACATAAATTTAACTTTGTCCATTGGATCACTACTACCTAATGTTATTACAGGAACGCCAGATATTCCAATGTTCTCAAGAAATTGATTAATATTTTCCTTGGCAACATCACCTCTTGCTGTTAATATTATTGCGTTTGATGTATCACTACCAACGACTTTTTTCAATATTTGTATTGTCCAATTTATTTCTTGAGGATCTAGTACATCTGAAAATTGAACATAGTCATATTCTTCATTTGATTTTAATACTGCACGTGGATTTTGATTAACATTTCCATATTCTGCTGGTGATATTTGTCTTACTATATCACCTGTTGATTTATCAACTATTAATATTTTGCAAGATGTTTGTACAAGTGTGTCATCAAAATCAAAAATTCTTAATTTACCAGTAGTTTGTTCAAATAAAATTAAATTTCTTACATAGTTTCTAATAATTTTTTCATTTAATGACATTTAATATATTCCTATTTATAGAATAACATTTTTATTTTATTTTTATAAAAGATCCAAATTTAGCATTAATTAAATCTTTTGCAATTTCCTTTTTACCTTTAATTCTAACTATAACCTTATGAACACCTTCATCATGTTTTGATATTTTACCTGTAGATTTTAATAATTTATTTAACTTAATCCAATGTACAGTTTGTAATAAATCATTTTCATATCCAAATAATGTAAGTGTTTTAGCTTCATTTAACATTGCTTTTTTGTAATCACATATATTATTAATTTCTTCTAAAATAATTTCATTTAGTATATCTTTTGTAATTTTATTCATTGTTAACCTAAAAAAGTCTATAATATTATAAATATTATATAGAATTACTAAGTGTACTTAATATGTATTGTTAGGCAATTCAAAATAATTCTTAAATTTTGATCTTTAAAGCATTAAAATGCTTTCATTACGAGGTGGTGGAGCGTGTCAACTAAAAATAAAGCTAAGTATGTATCATTATTTTTAGCTTTATTTTTTTTAATTTATACCACATTACAAAAAATAATGACAGTGAGTAGATTTGATTTTTTAACTAATCTCGATACATTAATACCAATAATGCCGGAATTTATTTGGATATATCATACTTTAATTCCAATATTATTAATAACTTCTGTTATAATTGTTAAAAAACCTGGTGTATTTTTTACATCATTTTTAGCCTGTATTGTTGCAACCTTAATTTTAGGAATATTTTATGTAATATTCCCTTCCCATTATCCTAGGCCAATAATAATTGGTAATTCAATATCGGAACAAATATTACAATTAACATACCTAATCGATGGCCCAAATTGTACATTCCCGTCTGGACATGTAACCTATGCATTTATATTATATTATACAATTAAAGATACAGATCTCTCAACAAATTTCAAATTTATACAATTTTTGTATTTAATTTGGGCCATATTATTATCAATATCTACATTGATGATAAAACAACATTATATTATAGACGTCTTTTCAGGAGTACTAGTTGCAACTATATGTTATTATGTTTCTAAAATATTTATAAATAAGAAACTTTCAATAATTGGTAATAATAATACGTAACTTAATGACTATTGAATATACAGACATATTAAAACAAGAAAAACAAATTAAACTTGTTAAAAATATCTTAAATAAAGATTATATAAATTTAGAAATTAATAATTTCAATATTCAACAAAATATTTCTAATAATAAATGTGAAATATCATGTAAAATATTTTTAAAATCGCTAAATAAAAAATATAAAAAAAATATTCAAATAGCAAGTATTGGCTTAGGTCCAATAGATTCATTATTTTCAGGTTTTATAAGCGCATTAGAAGATGAATTTAAAACTTTAAAAGATATAAAATTATGTGGTTTTTTCATTAAAACAAAACTTGATAAATCCAGTAATTATGGAACAGATGGTACAATTATAACAGAAATATTAGTTACAAATTCAAATAAACAAGTGCTACGTTTTAAATGTGAATCAAATTCAATAATCACTGCAATAATACAAATTATTGTAAAAGTATTTCAACACTATATTAATGCCGAATATAGTGTTATTTTATTAAAAAAATTATATGAAGATGCCAAAAATAGACATAGAACTGATTTAATGGAAGAATATACACTTGCATTATCAGAAATTGTTAAAAATACAAATTATTCTGATATTATTTAATCTTCTGTATAATCTTTTACTAGATCTTGTATTGATTTAAGTGAAGCAGATATTCCAACTGATTCCATTCTTACTAATCTTGAATGTATCATACCAACAATTTCATTTTTTGAATTAAGAATTGCAGAACCTGAACTACCACCTTGTACTGGAATTGTATAAAATACCCTATTATTGCTATCAGACCCAGAATACAAACCTTCAAATGTTAACACCATTTTACCAGGTGAAAATATACTTAATGGTGCAGCAAGATTAAATACTCTCTCCCCATGTTCTGGTAAATTTTCAGCTATTTTAACTGCTGGCGAGTTTAAATCTCCAACAAACATAAGACATACATCGTTTTCTACATCTTTAGCTAAAAGCGAAACTTTTTTATGTTTCACTCCATCATAATTTATAATTTCATATTCATAATAAATTATGTGGTTAGGGTTAGAATTATATCTACTTTCTATTCCTATTCTACCACATACATGTTCAGCTGTTAGAATTGAACTACCATTTGTATAATTAAATACAGTAATCCCAGAACCAGTATATCTACCAATTGTTGTGCTATTACAAATTTTTTCATTTGAAAATTCTTTACATACTTTTAATTTCACATAAGCATTTATAAAGATAAATGATTCTTTTGGCAGGTGAGTTGGATGTATTGAATTATTTTTTAAATTTAATTGTGAACAGCCAGAACTATAACATAAGAAGGTTAATAATAAAATAAATTTATAGTTTAATAAAGTTTTCATAAAATAATAATTTTTTTAGTATACATTTTTTTTGTGTATAGTAATAACTATCTGAATCAGTAACTTAATATGAAAATTATTATTTAAACTATAAAACCTAGAATAGGAAACTAAATGACTAAATCTATTTTAATAATTGGTACTGGTACTATTGGTGAACCATTAATTGGTTTATTAGCTGATATTAGAAAAAAATTAGATATAGATACTGTTTATTTTCATAAACGTACACCTCTAATAGATGAAACTGCTAAAGTAAACAGTTTAATTAAAAGAGGTGCTAAATTAGTTGTAGATAAAGATAAAATAAAAGATTTCCAAGAATTAGGACATGAACCTACTATGGTTTATGAATCAGCACTAGAATTATGTGATGTGATTATAGACTGTACACCTGCAGGAAACTTGGCAAAGCAATCACACTATTTACCACTTTCAAAAAAAGATAAGAAAAAATTATTTATAGCACAAGGTAGCGAAAAAGGTTTTGGAATTCCTTATGCATACGGAATAAATGATGAAGTTCTAAATAGGGAAAATCCTCAATTTATTCAAATAGTGAGTTGTAATACACATAATATTGCATCTTTGGTAAAAACATTATGTCCAACAATAACAGATCTTCATTATGGGGATTTTACCTGTATTAGGCGAGCTAACGATATTAGTCAAAATGGAAGTTTTATTGCTTCTCCGGAAGTAGGGAAACATAAAAATAATACTTTTGGTACTCATCATGCAAAAGATGCAAATGATTTATTTGCCACAATGTACCAACATCCTAATCTATTTTCCAGTGCCTTAAAAGTTAATACCCAATATATGCATACGATTAGATTTAATATGCACATTAGAAAATATGCTACTAAAAAAGATATACTTGATAAGCTAAAAGAAAATAAATTTATTGCAGTTACTCATAAAAATCTTGCGAATAAAATTTTTTCGTTTGGTAGGGATCATGGTTATTATGGCAGGATATTTAATCATACCGTTGTTTCTTTACCTACCCTTCACATTGGGAGGAACAATGGCCAAACAACAATAACAGGTTTTTGTTTTACACCTCAAGATGGAAATTCTCTCTTGAGTAGTATTGTTGCGACACTTTATGGTTTACATGGAAAACAATTTACAAAATATATTAAATATATTAATAAACTTTTATTCGAGGAGATTTAAAAATGGAAGACAAAGATTTAAAAATGATTCTTCAACTTAGGGAATGGACAATGGAACAATATGGTAAATTACCACCTAATACACCATCTGCCCAAGTTACCAGAAAAGAATTTGCAGATACATTAGAAACAGTAATTCGTAGCATTGATGATATTGTTCGTGAACACGTAAATTTTAGTTAAATTTTTTTTGGTTTGTCATATTTATATCTAATAATATGATAAAAACATTAAATATATTTGATTTTGATGGAACATTATTTAATACACCTGATTTAAACATAGGAATTAAATTATGGGAAAAACAAAATTCTAAATCATGGCCATACGATAATTGGTATGAAACCCCTGAATCACTTGACATATCATTAAATCCAACCCCAAATTATGATGTTATAAATGATTTTGATAAATCATTAAAAAATAAATTTATAAAAACTATAATATTAACCGGCAGATTAAAAAAATTAAAAAATTCAATTATTCATATACTAGAAGAATATAATCTTAAACCACATGAACTTTATTTATCAAATGATGGCTTTACATTACCTTATAAACACAACAAAATAATTGAATTAATTAATGATAATCCTACAGTTACAGAAATAAATATGTGGGAAGATAGAGATTTTTTTGCAGATTATTATGAAAAATTAGGGGCAAAGATTGGAATACCAATATTTGTTAAGAGAATAAAAAAAGATAATAATCTTATAAGCAGTTATCGATATGTTGATAATGTTTATAAACCTAAAAGTGCAGGTGTTATTATTTTAAAAAAAATCAATAACGTTTACAATATTTTATTATTAAAATTACACGGTGATAAATTTGATTTAACTAAGGGACGTATTGAAAATAATGAATCAACATTTGATACCGCAGTTAGGGAATGTGGTGAAGAAGCAAATATTAATGAATTTAACTTTGAATTTGGTACAAAACCAATTAAAATTGGTAATTTGGTTATGTATCTTGCTATTACTAATCAAGATCCAATTGTAAGAAAAAATCCGGTAACTAATAAATTAGAGCATGAATATGCAATTTATAAACCAATAGATTTTGCTGAAAAAAATATTAAACCTTATCTACGACCGGCAATTGAATGGGTTAAAACAAAAGTAAAAACATAATTAATATTGTATTTATAGTGCTATTGGGAATTATATGAGTGATTTAATAAAATTAAAGAAAATCATAAGAGAAGTTGTATCATTAGAAAAAAGATTACAACAAGAGATTTTTTACTTTAGGCTAATTTCTGATGCCTCAGCCCGAATAGACAATATATTATTACAAATTAGGGCAATTCCTGGTGTTGTAATAGTAAACCAACAAGCACAAGTAAGAATGTCAGACGTAGCTCACCGAGCAATTGATGTTAATATTAAGGCATTTGTAGGTAGTATGTCAAAAGCAAAATATATTAAATTTATAAAGCAAGAAATACTTGAAATTAATAAAATTAATACTGTTATAGTAAGATCTAAGGATGATCTTGTAGGAAATAAAGATAAGAAAAAACTTGGAAAACATGCACCAAAACCTGAAAAATATGAACCAATCTTACAAGAACCTGATGATATTAAAGATTTATCCCCACAAATTACTCCAGCCCAACCAGATACTAGAATGGTAAAACATGATATAAAAACAAAAAAGCCGGTCTTTATTAAAGGTCAATAATAAAATTACAATATGAATCATGTAAAAATTTTAAACAATAACATGTTGGATACAACATTATCAAATTTTATATCTAATATGATTGAAATAAATTCTAGCGTTAATTGTGTCTATCAACATAATGATGATACACTTATATCAAATAATAAATTCAATATGTTAGATAAATTAAAATTTAATTCAAAATCATTAGATTTTTTGCAAGAAATAATGATGGAATCACTTATTAAGTGTGAATCAAGTTGTCCGGGATCTGGAAAAATTTACTTACAATTATTTACAGATATGTTAATTGAATCAAAATTAAGCTCAATTAATTTTGATAACATTTTTAATAAGGTTGTTGATTTAATAAATGAATCAACTAAATTTATAAATTCAGATAATATGAAAAAATATCTTGTATCAACTATAAATGATCATAAAATGGTTAATATGATATTTAAATCATTAAATTTTACAGGTATTGCTGGTAAAATTCATGTAGATTTTACACCTTATAATAGAGATACCATTGAATTAATAGAAGGTTTTTCATTTAATATTAAATCATTAAATGAATTTTCAAATTTATCGGAAATAAAAAGATCATCACCCAAAGTATTGATAATAGATGGTATAGTAGAAAAAGTATCAGAAATTGATAATATTTTAAGAAAAGCAAATGAAAATAAAGATACTATTTTATTGTGTGCAATTGGATTTTCTGAGGAAGTTATTTTAACACTTAGGTTAAATTTTTTAAATAAGAAATTAGATGTTATTCCTATCGCTGTTGGGGTTGATCAAAATACCATAAATATGTTGAAAGATATTGCTATCATTTGTGATACAAGATATGTTTCAGCCATGACTGGAGATATAATATCAACTGTTAAATATGAAGAATTAAATACGATAGAGGATGTTATTATAAGTGGCAATTCATTAAGGATTAAAAATTCTACAAATAAAAATAATATTTCTAATCATATTAGTCAATTAATTAATAAAAAGACATCAATAAATAATTTTTTAAGTTCAAAATTATATGATGAAAGAATTAAATCATTGGCATCAAAATATGTAAACATAAAAATTGGTGCAATGAATGATCAAGAAAAATTAATCAAACTTGAAAAAATTCATACATGTTTAAAATTAATTCCTATTTTATCAAGATATGGTATAATTAAAAGTAATGATGAATTACGTCAAAAAGTTTTAAATTTAAATCAAAAATCAATAATAAAATTATTTAATAACCAAATGTGTAATGAAATTATATCACCATACGTATTACTGTATGTTATTAGGCATGTATTTGATACCATTAAATTAATTCAAAATATAGATTGTATGATTATTTCTGATAATTAAATTTTAAAGAACATCCTCGATTTGTTCTTTATCTTCAGGGTCCAATTTACTAAGATCAATAACGCCATCCTCAATCATAGTGCGAAGTAATTCAATGCTGGCCGCTCCAACATCAATAGCATTTTTTTGGTTTAATATTTTACTTAATTGAGTTGATTTATTTGCCCCAAGGCCTTTACCGGTCAATATTCTTGCTATACTATGACCTATAAATCCTTCTTCTTCTTTTTCAATTTCTTCCCCTAATTCCCCACTGGCCTCTTCACCACCTTCTTTATCCTCTGTGGGAGGGCTAGCCCCTTTTTCTTTCTTACCGCCTTTTTTATCTTCATCCTCTTCTGATGCAACTTCAGCGTCATCTTTTAGCTCTTCAATTTCTTCTTCTGATATTTCAACCTCAACAGGGGTATAACCGGCCATTTGTTTTAATTGGTTTAAAGAAAATGAAAGCATTTGAGCAGCGGCAGCATCCGGATCAAATAACATTTTAAATTTAGCAAAGAAACCTTCAGGCTTCATATGATCCATCATATTATTATGTGCTCGTTTCAAATCACCGCCAATTTCATCTTTAATATCTTTAATTTCTTGTGGTGCATCAGCAAAGTTTATATCAAATACTTCAGAATGAAATGCCATTAATGGTACGTTATCATATCCTTTTGGTACAGAAATAGCTCCTTGTCCTACATTTGCACTAGTAAATATTTTATTCATTTCTTTCTCACCGGCAATAACTTTTGCTATATTATCCCCGGCACCGAAAAAATCTGCTATTTTACCAAAAAAACCTTTTTTAGAAGTTAATGCCTTTGATCTGTTTAATAAATCTTCTAACCCAGAAATGTATTCAGCAGGTAGTCCTGCCTCCATACCACCAGGCAATACATAATCCCCTGTACCATCCACTTTCTTAAGGCTAGGTTTCACACCAGCAGTCTTCTTGGCCGCATTTACTAATTTTTCTAATGAAACTTTTAATTGTGCTGCTTTGGCCAAAGTTTCTTCATCAACTTTTTCTAAAATTAAATTATAATTTTGGTCATTATATAATTCTTGTATGTTTGAACAATAAAATTTATAATGTTTTATTATATTGGTTTCTAAATTTTTGTTGTTTATGATTTCTTCTACGATAATAGTTTGAATTTCATCATATGCAGTTTCTTTAAATTCTCTTAATAATTTTTTATTATAAGTGTGAGCCTCAGTCAATGTTCGAAATTTAGATATATCAACCGAATAATGTAATTCAGACTTATTATGTTTTAAATTTTCAATTAAATTTTTTATGTTAGATTTATCTAATTGGTTAAATAGTTTCTTTTTAATATATGGATCTTTTTCTAATAACAACTTAAAGAAATTAATTTTATGTTTTTCATTTAATGATTTCTTTATTTTGTCTTTCATGTAAGAAGTTTGTAATGTATTCATATGATTCGTCCTTATTTTATTATAATTATTTCACCAATAAAGGAAAACACTTTAAAATTATAATTTATAATATATATGATGTTAGCTAATTCATCAAAAATTTTAGAACTTGTTAAGGTTATAAATTTGGATGATCTTCTATTTTATATAGGTCATAAAGATATTAATGTACGATCAATAGTGAACTGGAGATTAAACACCAAGGATGAATTTTCAAAAAGGAGTAATATAAATGAGCTTAGAAAGAGATGTACAACTAAAAGTAAATGTTCTTAAAGATGCCGTTAAGGATACTGTATATAATAATTTGGTAAAAGTTGTTCTTGCAAAAGAACTTACCGTAGAAAAGGAATCACTGCCAGGGTTGCAGTTATTAATTGATCAATCAATTGAACAGGCATTTGTTAATAATCGTGATGGTATTAGTGAAGTATTAAAAAATCACTAATGATATCCCAAGATTTACTAAACATTTAATTGAGTGTAGGTGTATTTTACCTCAATTTCAAGGGAAAAGTCCGCCAATTTTTCATAAATTTATTGTTTTTTCTACAATGCAAGATGACGGTGCACTAGATGAAAAATTTATTCAATGTAATAATTGTGGCATAGTACATCGTATTTATGATATTAATAAATCAGATATTATTGATAAAAAAGATGAATTGGCATCATATTTGGATATTGAAGATATAAAAACATCGCTATATGAAGATTTAAGTAATGTATTGGAAAAATATAAGGTTGATTTACCAACATGGGAAGAAACAAAATATAAACTTGAAAATAATATGTGGAACTCTACAATTATTTTAAATAAAGAATATATTAATGATAAGGTACAAGGTAAATACCTTATATTGTTAAATGGTAATAAATATAAAATTGAGTCGTATATTAGGGATAATTTTATTACCATTTAATAATAAAAATATTACAATAAATATAAGGTGATAAAAGTGATAAAAAATTATGGAAATACAGATTCTGAATTAAGTGTTAATGTAAATGAAACAAAAGTATGTAGAGATATTGTAAAAAAAATAATGGATTTTGGTGTTAAACAATCACAAATCTTAAACATAATTTATTTTCTTTCTCTTGAGTTAGAGAATAGAGACCAAATGTTGGATATATCAAATCTTGTAAAAAATATGAAATTTAATCTTACAGAAGATGATACTAAGCATATAGATTTGGATTTAGAATAGTAATGGGTAGAATATCTAAGAAATCACAAAAAGATTCACAGCAAGCTGATATAATGTATATGCAACAAGCACAAAATATGTTATCATTACAAGACGAAGATAGAATGATTTATCTTGCAGGTGACGTAAATGAAATTACAATAACAAATGTAATAGCACAATTATTTTCATTTGCAAAAAAAGATTCTCAAAAGCCAATTTATATTGTGATAAGTACTTATGGTGGATCAGTTGACGAAATGTTTAGTTTGTATGATGCTATAAAATTTGTAAATGCCCCAGTTTATACAATAGGAATTGGAAAAATAATGTCCGCAGGTGTTTTATTATTAACTTCAGGTGAGAAAACTAAACGATTAATTGGGAAAAATGCTAGAATTATGATACATCCAATTTTCGGCGGATCATTAGGCAATGTTTTTGAGCAACAAAATGAATTAAATGAAATGAAAAGAATGCAAAAACAACTTAACGAATGTCTTGCAAATGAAACAGGAAAAAGTATAAAAGAAATTGAAAATTTAATGAAAAGTAGAATGGATACATATTTAACACCTGAAGAGGCAATCAATTTCGGTATAGTCGATAACTTAATTGGTGGAACAAAATTGAATGATATTTAATAAAATTATTAACTTTTACTAGTTATAAGGTATTATTGGTTATGACAACACGGGAGGATAGGCTATGTCAAATGAAAATGTTTTAAATAAATGGTCAGAGGTTAAGGTTCTAGTGGAAACACTAGATTTAGATGTTATGAAAAATGCAAATGGTAATAAGTCTGCAGGTGTCAGGGCAAGAAAAGGATTGAGGCTTCTTAAAACAAAAGCAGCTGATCTTGTAAAAGTTTCACTCCAAACCGATAAAGATTAATTGCAAAGTTATTTATATCGGGGGTGAAATGGTTTCGACGAAATATTAAAATTAGATAGGTGCAAGTAGCCAACGGTGACACATGGTTTAATAGTGTCATAAATTTTAATTGCCAACGATAATGTTGAGTACGATTACGCACTAGCTGCTTAATCGCGGGGTTTCCGATGACCTTGTTATCAAAGTCGGATAAGTGGTTGGTCCCACTGAAATAAACAAGATCAAAAATGGTTGCCCTGGTACAAACTTACTACATTTAGAAATAAGTGGAAACAATTTGTACCAGGTGGATTTCTGAGACCGCATAGGAGATGGGAATTTTGTGGATACTTTGTCAATTTAGAGAAATTGTCTAAGCTTGTGAATGACCTAATAATTAAAATTTTTCGGACCCGGGTTCGACTCCCGGCACCTCCATAATATATAAAAGAGGTATATCGTGAATCGTAAAATAGAATATATCTGGATTGATGGTACAAAACCAACCCCACAATTAAGATCAAAAACAAAAATTTTATACGCAAATGAACAAATACCAATATGGAGTTTTGATGGTTCTAGTACAAACCAAGCAGAAGGTTATAATTCCGATTGTGTATTGAATCCAGTATTTGTTTGTAGTGACCCAATTCGTGGTTATCCTAATGAATTGGCGCTGTGTGAAGTATTAAATACAGATATGACTCCACATAAGTCAAATACAAGAGCAGCTTTATCTAAAGTATACGAAAAACATAAATCTGAAGATGTATGGTTCGGAATGGAACAGGAATATACTTTTATGAATCGAGTGCATGCAGATCAGCCGTTGGGATTTTATAAATCTCGTCTCACTGAAGAATATACAGAAGAAGGATATCTATCTTTTGTTTCACTTCCACAAGGTCCATATTATTGCAGTGTTGGATCTGGATTAGCAATTGGTAGAGATGTTGCAGAAGAACATCTTGATGCTTGTTTAGAAGCAGGATTAACATTATCAGGAATTAACGCCGAGGTAATGCCAGGACAATGGGAGTTTCAGGTTGGTCCAGTCGATGCTCTAGAAGTTTCTGATCAATTGTGGGTTGCTCGTTGGTTGTTGCATAGAATTGCAGAAAAACACAATATTATTGTATCTTTTGACCCAAAACCAGCTGAAGGGGATTGGAATGGCGCAGGGTGTCATACTAATTTTTCCACTGAAGAGATGAGAAATTCTTTAGAAGCTTGTGAGAAGGCAGCAATTGCTTTAGGGGAACGAGCACAATTGCATATTGAAAATTATGGTGCCGATATTGAAAAAAGATTAACTGGAGATCACGAAACTTGCTCTTATAAAGAATACCGGTGGGGAGTTTCAGATCGCGGAGCATCTGTAAGAATACCATGGCAAGTAGTAAAAGAAGGCAAAGGTTATATTGAAGATCGTAGGCCAAATGCAAATTGTGATCCTTATGTGGTTACACGTTTGATTACTAAGACTATCTGCAGTGATAAATGTGTTAAACAATTTAAAATAGCCTAAATGATTTTTTTAAAAAATGAATATATGATAACAGTACATGATATAAAGAAAATACATTTTGACCATATAAAATATATGTCAGATAATCCTAGGTGCAAAGAAGAATTTAATAGTTCAAAACAAAATAATGAATATAATTTTTGTTGGAAGTGGTATTGTGATAATGATAAAGATTTAATTTTTCCAATAATTAATGATCATTCATTATTTCAGAATCGACTTGTAAATTTATTTGATACTGAAGACAAAAAAAATACATTTTTAAATAAATTAATTGAAGACAAGTTTTTCTTTAAGGAAATTAATAATACTTTTAATAATTTACGAAAGCAAATTCCATTTCAATTAGAGGTTAATAATTCTAAAACAAAACAATGTATTGAGAATTTAGAAATAAATGGCATTCATAAATATGAAGGTTTGTTTACTGATTCTGATTTAAAAGATTTAGTAAATTTTCAAGAAGCAATCACCTCCGCATTAGATAAAAATATAGAACATTCTGGTTATATTAGTTTGGGAATTAATAATAATCAAATTTATCATTTATCAAATAATATAGTTGAACCAAATAATGGTATGGTCAGGTTACAATCAAAAGGTATGGGATTTTTCCACCCGGGATCTGAGGGATTACTTAATGATTTTGAACTTAATTTAATATTTAAACACTGGTATAAAAATTTAAGTAGTAAATTTCATAGATCAACAATGGATTGGGTATACCCAGCGGAATATAATCATAATGGTTGGCATTGTGATGTTGCAAGGGATCAATTAAAGGTTATGATTTTATTGGATGATGTAACATATGATAATGCACCAATGTATTACGCAATTGGATCCCATAATGTAAATACCAGTATTGAATTAAAAATTAAACATGCAATTTTAAAATATGGAACAAATCACCTTAAAAGCCTTGGTAAACAATGGAAAAAACATCCAGCCGCCTTTAATCAAAGACATGTTGGTTACTTGTCAGATGAAATTGCAGATAATGTTCCAGATGAAATTAATGATTTACCAATAGTGCTTGAAAATGATGAATATCAAAAATTTGTATGTACCGGCAAAAAAGGTGATTGTATTTTATTTGAATCAAGCGGTTTTCATTCAGGCAATAGGGCATTTAGTGGTGTAAGAAAAGATATTGTTTTTACAACACCAGATAATTTATCATTTAAAAATCAATTATTAGGATTTTTGAAAAAAAATCATTGTTAAATGTAAAGGTTAAATATGAATAAAATAAAGGTATTTTTAGTATTTTTGTGTATAAATTTTATTTCATGTTCAACAGCCGCAAATTCTTCAGATATTACATGGGAAGAATGTGGGGGAAATATAGGTGATCATGCATGTGATTTTTATCTTATGGATCAAACAGGGGAAGATTGGTCTTTGTATGGTAATTATGGAAGTATTATTGTTCTTGATTTTTCTGCAATGTGGTGCGGTTACTGCCAAAAAGCTGCCATAGTTGCACAATTAATACAGGATAAATATAAGGATGATAATGTTATTTGGGTAACTATATTATTACAAAATAATTATGGTCAAATTCCTATGTTAAATGATCTTTTGGAATGGGAAAAAGCATTTGAAATGACGTCGGCCCCTGTTTTATCAGGAAATATGGATATAATTGACCAAACGGCACAAAATGGTTTCAATATAAGAAGTTGGCCCGGGTTTGTCATTATAGATCGTGATATGATAATTGCATATGAATTATTTGGTTGGAATGAAATGCAAATTACTATGTGGTTGGATCAACTTGTCAAAAAAGATAATTTAGATAATAGGCTGGAATAATTATTTTAATTCATTTGATAATTTTTTAATGATATTTTTTTCAATTTGACATACTCTCATCCGTGTAATATTAAAAACTTCACCGATTTCTTGTAGGGTTTTTGGTCCTGTTTGTGCAGCAATTATCACACAATTATTATTATGAGGATTTTCTATCCAAGATCTACAATTTTTGTTCTTACAACATAACTTGTGTTTTACGTGAAAATTAAAACAAGTTTTTTCATCCATATATTTTACCTCAACTAGAATTTTAGTTTTAATTTTTGGAATTAAAAATGTATAGTTATATAATAAAAACAAATATTGAAATAGGATAATAGTTTGAAACAAAATAGAGATTTATTTGTTCTAGATACAAGCTCAATTATTAATAATCCGAATATTATATTTACATTTTCAGATTCTATAATTTGTATACCGTTTATTGTGTTACAGGAACTTGATGGTATTAAATCTCGATTTGATAAGGCAGGTTATAGCGCAAGAAAAATTTCTAAGATTTTAGATGATTTAAGGTTGCAGGGGAACGTTTTAAATGGAATCGAGATAAATAACCAGGTTACAATAAGGATTATACCGGATTGTAGGCAACCAATGCACGAGTGCCTTAGAAATGATTTGAATGATGATGTTATTATTAACACAGCACTTTCATTTAAAAATGATTATGATAATGTTACAGTTATATCTGATGATATTAATATAAAATTAAAATGTAATGCATTATCCTTAAATTCTATGGGAACGTTTGATATTGATTCACATAATAAAAATTCATTTTATTTAGGGCATGATTCACATATTGTTAATGAAAATATTATTAATGACATGTATAGATATGGGTTTGTTGAATGTGGTGATATCAGTGATATAATTGAACCATATGAAAATCAATATTTTGTTTTAACCACAACTAATAAACAATCAGCACTAGTAAAATATTCTAAACAAAAATTTACTTTACTACGTGACCAAATTAATGTGTGGGGTATCCATCCTAGAAATAAAGAACAACGTTTTTGTTTTGATGCATTACTTGATGATAAAATTCAATTAGTTTCTTTAATAGGTGCTGCAGGAACAGGAAAAACATTAATTGCAATTGCATCTGGAATTCATCAAGTATTACAAAATAAAAAATATGATAGATTAATAGTAACAAGGCCTATACAAACATTTGGAAAAGATATTGGATTCTTACCAGGTTCAATAGAGGAAAAGATGGCTCCCTGGATAGCACCTATTCATGATAATTTAGATGTGTTATTTCCAAATGAAAATTCAAAAAATATGTTGGATATGTATATATCAAATGGTTTAATAAAAGTTGAGGCAATGCCATATATCAGAGGTAGATCAATACCTAATTCATATATTATTGTTGACGAGGCACAAAATTTAAACGTTAATGAATTAAAGACAATAATTACAAGGGCCGGAAAGGGAACAAAAATTATTTTGACAGGTGATGTGCAACAGGTTGATAGGAAATTTTTAGATCCCGCAGTTGATGGAATTATACGTGCTGTTGAAAAATTTAAAAATAATCATATTTTTGCACATATTATGTTAACTAAAACAGAACGATCTGAATTGGCTGCCTTGGCAATTAACGCATTATAAATTAAAGGATTAAAAATGAAATTTAAAATTTGGATTATACAAACATTTTTTAGAATAGCACTATTTTGGTGGAAATATTGGTCTAAGATTTATAGATTTTTATATCAACGTAGATATTCAGTATATAAATTACCAAATAATATATCAGCAACCCGTGCATGTAAAGAAATGAAAAAATTAACATGGACAAAAGATGGTACAAAAGAATTATGGGATGTTTGTGGAAGTCCAAACTGGGTTCAATATACAATAAATCAAATTGATGCCGGTAAACAACAACCAAAAGGTTCATTAGATTGTGATGATTTTACAAGTTGGGCGGTAAGTGTATTACATGAAAAATATAACCCAAGAATATTTACATTTATGTGGGTTGGTAAAAGTTTTGATACAAAAGAATCAAAGTATAGTAATAAATTACACGGCCATGCCATGTGTTTATGTACTGATAAAAATGGTAAAATTTTTCATATTGGCAATTGGGGTAAATCAAAACAGGCAGAAAATTTAAAAACCTTATGCAACAATATATTGAAAAAAACAAATGGTACAAATCCCGTTGTTTGGTCAATTTTGGATAAAAAATTAAATGTTTTAGAATATGGTGCCGGTTTACCAAATGAGAATATAAAATAATATTTTAAAATAAATTATTAATCAAATTAAGGGGATCTTTATGAATTTTTCTGAATCAATATTTAATGAAAAAAAGAATAGTAAAAATAATCATATTTTAAATGAAATTGATGCTTGCGAAGTAGTTTATGTAGCAGATATGTTTGCCGAAGATTATGCTGGTGGTGCAGAATTAACTACACAAGCCTTGATTGATGCTTCGCCATTAAATGTATGTAAAATTCATTCAAAAAATATTACAATGGAAATCCTTGAAAAGGGACATCAAAAATATTGGATTTTTACAAATTTTACTTCAATGGATTTAAATTTTATTCCAACTATTATTGCAAATTTAAAATATTCAATTATTGAATATGATTACAAATATTGTCAATATCGCTCTATGGAAAAACACAAAAGCATTACAAATGAAGAATGTAATTGTCATGAACAAGAACACGGTAAATTAATATCTGCTTTATATCTTGGTGCACAATCACTTTGGTGGATGTCTGAAAATCAGATGAATCATTATTTTAAATTATTCCCATTTTTGGAAAAAAATCGGAATACAGTATTATCATCTGTATTTGATGATGAAACATTTGCTTATATAAAGAATTTAAATGAAACATATAAGGATCATGCTAGGGAAGGTTGGATTGTTCTTGGTTCAAATTCATGGATAAAAGGGGCAGATAATGCAGAAAAATGGTGTATTGAGAATAATAAAAAATATGAAGTTGTTTGGAATTTACCATATCATGATGTTTTAAAAAAATTAGCAACAGCCGAAGGCTTTATTTATCTGCCTAAGGGTGGTGATACATGTCCTAGGATGGTTATTGAAGCAAAATTATTAGGCTGCAAACTTGAATTAAATGATTATGTCCAGCATAAAGATGAAATTTGGTTTGATACAAACATTGAACTTGATACTTTGTCATATCTTTATATGGCCAGAAGTCGTTTTTGGAATGGCATAAAATATGCTTTAAATTATGACCCCAAATTATCCGGTTATACCACTACCTTAAACTGTATTAAAAACAATTACCCATTTGAAGGTTGTATAGAATCAATGTTGGGATTTTGTGATGAAGTAATTGTAGTTGATGGTGGGTCAAATGACGGAACATGGTCAAAGCTAAAGGCACTAGCAAAGAAAAACACCAAATTAAAAATTCATAAAAATGTTAGGGATTGGTCTGATAAAAGGTTTGCGGTATATGACGGCGCCCAAAAGGCATTTGCAAGGTCATTATGTTCAGGTAAATTTTGTTGGCAAATGGACGCAGATGAAATAATTCACGAAAATGATTATAAAAAAATTAGAAATTTAGTAAAGAATATGCCTAAAGGTATTGACCTATTGGCACTTCCTGTAGTTGAATTTTGGGGTAATAAAGGCAAGGTTAGAATTGATGTTAATCCATGGAAGTGGAGATTAAGTAGGAATATTCCGCATATTACACATGGCATTCCAGCACAATTACGAAGATATGACGATAATGGACAATTATATTCTGCACCAGGCTCAGATGGATGTGATTATATAAGAAATGATAATTATCAAATTATACCTTTTTCTACATTTTATACCCAAGATGTTCATACCGTAAGGGAAGATGCAATTAAAGGTGATGAAAATTCATTAAAGCAATATGAACAATGGATTCATAGTGTAACAGATGAATTACCAACAGTATTACATTTTTCATGGTGGGATATTGAACGTAAAATCAAAACATACAAAAAGTATTGGACAAAACATTGGCAGTCATTATATAATTTGGAAATTAATGATTCAGCAGAAAGTAATATGATGTTTAATGTACCGTGGAAAAAAGTTACTGATAAAATGATTAGTGAACGTGCAGAAGAATTAGAGGAAAAAACGGGTGGTTGGGTATTTCATACCAAATGGAATGGTCAAAAAATTAGTCATATTAAAAATAATAAAGAATTACCGGAAGTTATAAAGAATTGGGTATGAAAGTAATTTTTGTTTCACCTTGTTTTAATGCATCAAAAAATTTAAATAATTTAATTAATTCAATTATATGTCAAAAAAATAAAAATTGGGAATTATATTTAATTGATGATTTATCAACTGATGATACAGTTGAATATGCAAATGAATTAATTAATAAAAATCATGATTATCAAATTAATTTAATTGTTAATTCAAGTAAAAAATATGCATTACGTAATATAATTGAAGTTGCAAGAAAATTTCAGGATACAGATAATATAATAGCATGCATTGATGGTGATGATGAATTATGTAATGAAAATACCATTGATATATTATTAAATGAATATCGAAAAGGTATGGATGTTGTTTGGACTGCCCATAAATGGGATACAAATGGCATGAATATTTCAAAACCAATTCCAAATAAAATTAATCCATACCAATGGCCATGGTGTACATCACACTTAAGAACATTTAGATCAAATTTATTGAAAAATATTAGCGATAATAATTTTAAAGATATAAATGATAAGTGGTTTGAAAGAGGGTATGATCAAGCATTAATGTTACCATTATTATATCTTACAAAAAATAGGTCATATGTCAATGAAGTATGTTATCTTTATAAAATAAATTCTGTATCAGTCAATGATCGAGATTGGTGCGAACAAAAACAGCACTCAACAATTAATTTTGTAAGATCAAGAGGATTTATAAAATAACATTTAATTTTAATTAATTGTTATTAAATACAAAAAATTCATTATATTATAAATTTTTTATTGGAGTAATTATAAATGAAAAAATTTACTGTATTGACACAGTCTTATCATCAGGAAGATTTTTTAGTAATCTTATTAAAATCATTTGAAAAATTTAAACCAAAGGATTTTGATATTGAATACGTTGTTGTTGAAGGTTCTGATGATGTTTCATATAAAGAAAAAGTTTGTAATATATCATCTAATATTAAGTGGTTTAACAATGTTGAATCTGATACAAATAATCCTATAAATGGCGCATCAACAGCAAATGGTCTTAATATTGAATTTGGTAAACAATTTATTGAAAGTGAATGGACATTTGTATGCCATAATGATATAGCAGTTACATCAAAAAATTTCTTTAATATATTTCAAAATTTAACACAAAAATATGATTTAATATCAATGTGTAAAGATAATATCAGGATTGGTGCATGCCATATTTCTGGATTATTTGTAAAAACAAATATATTAAAACAAGTTGATTGCATGCCATTCTTACCAGAATTAGATGTTGGTGATAATTTAACTGTATTTTGTAGAGATAATGAATTGAATTATATTAGTTTACCAAATACCCACAATGATCCAGGACTTTGGGATAATTTATCTGGTGAATGGAGTGATATCGGCAAAGATGCAGGTGTAGATCGCTGTGTTGTTGATAATGAAGTAATTTTCACACACCTCGGAAGGGGTACACCAAAATTTTTAAAATCTTATTTTAAGGAAGGCAAGGTTACATACGAAGGTTGGAAATTACTTCATTCTGAGTATTTAAGTGAGGATAACACACAATGAATGTAATGATTACTGGGATTGCAGGGCTATTAGGTTCTAGGTTGGCAACATGGATTATTGATAATACTGAACATAATATTATTGGTGTTGATGATTTATCTGGTGGATATATCGAAAATATTGATACCAGACAAGATAGGTGTAAATTTTATAAATTAAATACAACATCAGATGTTTCTGAATTAGGAGAAATATTTAAAAAAGAAAAAATTGATATAGTTTATCATTTAGCAGCATATGCTGCAGAAGGTTTAAGCCCATTTATAAGACGTTTTAATTATCTTAACAACGTTATTGGTTCAATAAGTTTAATAAATTATTCTATTAAATATTCTGTTAAAAGATTTATTTTTACAAGTTCAATGGCTGTATATGGCGATAAGTATGCGCCACCATTTAATGAAAGTATGCAACCTTTTCCAATAGATCCATATGGAATTGCAAAATTTTCAATTGAACAGGATTTGGAATGTGCCTATAGGCAACATGGGTTAAAATATACTGTTATTCGTCCTCACAATGTATATGGTTTGGGCCAAAATATATGGGATAAATATAGGAATGTTTTAGGTATTTGGATGTATCAAATTTTAAATAATCAAAGGCCAACAATATATGGTGACGGAAATCAAAAGCGTGCATTTAGTTATATTGATGATTGTCTGCTGCCATTATGGACCGCATCTCAAAGTGATGACTGTATAGGCGAAATAATTAACCTGGGAGGTATTAAGGAAACATCAATAAATGATGCCTGTAAAACATTGATTAAGGTTATTGGAACTGATATGAAACCCTTATATTTGGAAGAGAGACATGAAGCAAAATATGCCTGGTCAACATGGGATAAATCAGTTGAATTATTAAATTTTGAACATAAAACTGAGTTAGATGAAGGTTTAAATCAAATGTGGGCTTGGGCAAAAGAACAACCTAATAGAAAAAGAAAAACTTGGGATGTGTATGAATTAGAAAATGGTTTATATGAATATTGGAAAAATAAGTGATTAAGGTAGTGATTTGGGCGTTCATAAACTAGGCAATATTGATATAGGTACTAATTTAACAAAAGAAGTACTTAATAAACAATTGTCAGACGATTATGTCGGCATCGGGGTATTTCCTTCATGGAACCATGGCGTACATATTAAGCGTAGTGATATAAAAAAAAATACCAACAAGAAACCTATAGATAAATGCGAATTTTTATATTCAGAATATGTTAATAATAGGTCAAAAATTACTAATAAATTTGGATCACTTAATAAGTTAGAATTTTTACCTACATTGAAAACACAACAATTATTACACAAAGTAACTGATAATGATATTAATTTTAATATAGTTTATAAAAATTATATTGATTATGTTATTGGATTTGCAAAAAATTTTGGTACCTTTGGTCAATTTGAGGCATTTTTATATAAAACATGTGATAAACTATTAGATTTTGGATCCGGTAATGGTAATGAATGGTTATTAAAGATTACGAAGGAATATTATACACTTGATAAGGATCCAAATTATGAGACAACATTTGATCATATTGATGAAATACCGGATGATTTAAAATTTAATGCAATTATATCAAATCAAGTATTTGAACACATTGAAAAAGATAAATTACCAAATATAACAAAAAAATTAAGTTCGTTATTGCTACCAAAGGGTAAAATAATGATAACGATTCCAAATGTTCATAATTGGTATCATTATTTATGCGATTTTGATCATAAATCACCATTAATGTATTGGGATATTGGGTCATTACTTGAATCAAGCGGTATAACTGTTACAAATATTTATTTTTATACAAAAACTGATAAATTTATGGAAATACAGCGTGATTTACATGATGAACTAAATCGTAGATTGTTTCAATTTGTTACAAAGAATTTTTATTTACATCCTGCAGATTTCATTGCAATTGTTGGTGAAAAAAGATAATGTTAAAAATATTATTTGATAATGTTAATTTTCAAAGTTTATCAGGCCCAAATTCATTTGGTAGAAAATTGGCAACATCACTAATTAATAAAAAACATAAGTTGGTTGGGATTCAAGATAATCCAGATATACAATTAAGTTTTATTCAGGCAACAAATAAAGTTACAAATTTGGTTCAAAGATTAGATGGAATATATTTTAATACCGATCAGGATTGGCACCATCTAAATCTTCCAATATATGAAACATATAAAATTGCAGATGCAGTAATATTTCAAAGTAATTTTAATAAAAAATTAACTGAAAATTTTTTTGGAGTGCCAAAAGATTCATATGTTATTCATAATGGCACCGATATTGGTATAATAAAATCAGTCCCAAAATTACAACATACAATATTAGATGAATTTGAAGATGTTTGGTGTTGTGCTTCAAACTGGCGACCACATAAAAGATTGGAAGAAAATATTCATTATTTTCTTGAGCATACAGAAGAAAATTCATGTTTAGTTGTGGCAGGAGATGTTTCAAATTTAAACTATAATTTAAACTCAAATAGGGTATTGTTTGTAGGTAACTTAGATTGGTTACAGTTAATATCACTATATAATAGATCAAAATATTTTATTCATTTATCATTTCTTGATCACTGTCCAAATGTAGTAATTGATGCCAGGGCAGCCGGTTGTAATATTATATGTTCGTCTAGCGGCGGCACAAAGGAAATTGCGGGAAAAAATTCAACAATTATACAAGATATTGATTGGGATTTCAGGCCTTTAAAATTATATTCACCACCAAAATTGGATTTTAATAAAAAAATTGAGTATAATTCCGATTCAAATATTGATATAAATTATACGTCAGATCAATATCTTGATGTTTTTCACAATGTTTTGAGAAATAATTAATGAAAATTTTAATTACAGGTTCTGGTGGTTTGATAGGGAGTGAAGCTTCCCGTTTTTTCCTATGGAAGAAACATAAAGTCTTTGGGATTGATAATAATACCAGACAGGTATTATTTGGCCCAGCCGGAAGTGTTCTTGTAAACATAGAAAATTTAAATAAATTTAGCAATTATGTCCATCTTAATGTTGATATAAGAAATAGAAGCGAAATATTATCAATTTTTAAAAGGTATAAACCAGATGTTGTAATTCATTGTGCTGCTCAACCATCACATGACAAAGCGGCATCAATACCATTTGATGATTTTGATATTAATGCTACAGGTACAATAAATTTATTAGAATCTTGTAGATTACATTGTAAAGATGCAGTTTTTATTAATATGAGTACAAATAAAGTATATGGAGATACACCAAATAAATTAAACTTGATTGAAAGTGAAAAACGGTATGATTTTGCTGATGAAAAATATATTAATGGTATTAATGAAACGCTTAGCATAGATAATTGTTTACATTCACTATTCGGTGCATCAAAAGTTTCTTCAGATATTATTGCACAAGAATATGGAAAATATTTCGGAATGAATGTTGGTATTTTTAGGGGAGGTTGTCTAACAGGTCCCCAGCATACAGGCGTTGAATTACATGGATTTTTGTCATATATTGTTAAATGTGCACTAAGTGATAAACCATATACGATTTTTGGTTATAAAGGTAAACAGGTTAGAGATCAAATTCATAGTTATGATGTTATAAAAGCTTTTGAATGCTTTATTGAAAATCCTAGGCAGGGCGAAGTTTATAATATAGGTGGATGCAAGGAAAATAGCGCATCAATTTTAGAAACTATAGATTTAATTAATAAATTAACAGGAAAAAAATTAAATTACGCAATGTCAAATGATAATAGGGTTGGTGATCATATTTGTTATTATTCTGATATGTCAAAATTTAAAATACATTATAATAATTGGTCATTAACATATAATTTAACTGATATTATTCAGGAAATTTATGAATGTTAAATAGTGATTTTATACTTGCATCATATTATCCTTATAATGAAATAGGTGATAAATTTCATTGGTACAATGGATAAATGGGTGTATATAATGGGAGATGAGGTGATATAAAATGAGTTTACCAAAGGTAACATTTGGGTTCGTTAATTGTAATAGACTATATTATTTAAAGAGTTGTTTAGAATCTTTGTTATATTGCACTGAAGATTATCCAAATAAAGAAATTATTATTATTGATAATGCATCAGTTGAAGATGGCACAGAAGAGTATTTAAAAGAAAAAGAAGAACAAGGTCTTAAGGTTATACGTAAAAAATTCAGGGATCCATCAAATGAATTTGCAAAAGGTTTGAATACAATTGTTAGAGAATCAACAGGTGATTTTATATTTCCATTACAAGGTGATATGCAATTTATAGTCAAAGGTGGATGGTTACAAGAATTTGTTAAATTTTATCAAGAGAATAATAAACATGTTGGTTTTATAATGTTGGATGCTCAGCGTAAAATCAGAAATGCTACTGAATCATTCACCAAACCAGTAGGTAATGAGTTTAAATTTGTTTATAGTTTAAGCAGAAACCCTATAAATGGTGCAGCAGATGTAATGTATAGCAGGGAAATTATAGATTTAATTTATCCTTGGAATGAAAAAAATAAAAACCATGAAGGTGGTAATGATTCAGAGACAGCAATGTTGGAAAAAATTAATAGTTACATTACAGATAATAATATGCAGGTATTATGTACAATACCAATGTTTCCTGTGTCGATAGGAATTTTTACAGACGCTGGCGGTACAAATGCAAGGGTAAGGGACAATAAAAGATATGGTGATTATTGGCAACCAAAAGAAGATTTTAAATATTATGAAATTTATGAATATAATGATTGTTTAAAAAGATTTGACGATGAAAAACCATTAGGAATTGAAGATGTTGCAATACCTATTGGTTGGAAAAAGCCAGTTGATATTAATGGTAATTGGCTTAAGAATCCAATTAATCCAAATACAGCAGGCCCTAATGATTATGTTGTTTTATGCAACAAAGAAAATAAATTAGTAGAAAATAATGAACAAATTATTACCGAGGTTGGTTATATGTCTGATTGGTTAGAATCTTAAAATATGGATGTTTTTTGTCATATCCCAAGAGAAAACTGGATTGTAGATAGAATTGGTAAGGAATTCTATGAAAATTCAAATCACAATGTATCATTCGATAATATTAATTGTGATTTAATTTGGATTTTGGCGCCATGGTGTTGGAAACAAATACCAACACAAATTTTAAATTTTAATAAAGTTATTTGCACAATTCATCATGAAGTTCCTGAAAAATTTGATGAAAATAGAAAAAATGATTTTTTATTACGTGATAAATTTGTTAATCATTATCATGTGCCTTGTCAGCAAACACACGATTTTATACGTCAATATACAAATAAACCAATTACAATTTTAGGATATTGGCTAAATAATAAATTTTGGAAAAGATATGATAAATTTGAGTCTAGAAAAAAACTTGGATTACAGGGTGATAAATTTATAGTTGGTTCATTTCAACGTGATACAGAAGGAAGTGACTTAAAAACACCCAAACTTGAAAAGGGACCTGATTTATTATGTAAACATTTAAAATTATTAAAAGAAAAATATAAAAATTTACATGTATTACTCGGTTCATGGAGGAGGCAATATGTTATTAATCATTTAAATAATTTGAACATAGAATACACATATAAAGAATTACCAACATTGGAAACAATTAATTTAATGTATAATGCATGTGATTTATATGTTGTACCATCAAGATATGAAGGTGGCCCACAGGCATTATTGGAATCATCTTATTTAAAGGTACCAATAGTAGCAACTAATGTTGGTATGTCAAAACAAATATTATCAAATAATTGTATTTTTGATATAACTAATACAACATATTATCCAGGCTGTGAAGATATTAATGATTCATATAAGAATGTTTTGAAATATGAATTAACAACACATATTAAAGCTTATGATAAATTTTTAAATGAGGTATATGTAAATGGCTAAAGTAGCTTTAATTACAGGTGTAAATGGTATGGATGGAAGTCATCTTGCTGATTTTTTATTAAATAAAGGTTATAAAGTTTATGGTCTTGAAAGAAGATCTTCGGTAAAAAATAGGACAAATACATCCCACCTAGAGGATAAAATAACATACTTAACAGGTGATTTAACAGATCAAAATTCATTGATTAGGGCAATCAAAGAAAGTAATCCTGACGAAATTTATAATTTAGCATCTCAATCATTTGTCGGAAAAAGTTGGAACATACCAGAATATACATCCGATGTAACAGGCATAGGGGTCTTAAGGGTACTTGAGGCCATTAGGGAATATGGGAAAAATATAAAATTTTATCAGGCAAGTTCATCAGAAATGTTTGGTAGAATGGTTGAAAACCCGGCCAAAGAATCAACACCATTTTATCCAAGAAGTCCATATGGTGTATCAAAGCTATATGGACACTGGATTACAAAAAATTACAGGGAATCATATGGAATGTTTAATGTTTCAGGCATTTTATTTAATCATGAATCAGAAAGAAGGGGATTAGAATTTGTAACAAGAAAAATTTCAAATGGCGTTGCAAGTATTTCATTGGGTTTGTCTGATTATATTACTCTTGGTAATTTGGATTCAAAACGCGACTGGGGTTATGCACCAGATTATGTTGAATCAATGTGGTTAATGTTACAGCAAGATAAACCTAATGATTTTGTGATTGCAACCGGAGAAACTCATTCAATTAGGGAATTTTTAGATGTTGCATTTGCAAGGGTAGGAATTAATAATTGGACAAATTATGTAAAACAAGATCCAAAATTTATGAGACCTGCTGAGGTTGATGTTTTAAGGGGTGATTATACTAAGGCAAAAAATGTTTTAAATTGGTCCCCAAAAACTAGATTTGAAGAACTTGTTAATATAATGGTTGATAATGATATTAAATTATTATCTAAATGAAGGAATAAAGTAGATTATGAAAATAGCGGGTTTATGGTCAGGACATGATTGTTCGTTTTGTATATTGGAAAATGGTGTGCCTATAGTACATGCCGAATATGAAAGGTATATTAGGGAAAAAGAGCCTAAAGGTGATTCAGTACAATTTTTAATTGATGAATGTAATGATCATTTTAATGATATTAAATATGCAACAAGTTGTTATCCTAAAAAACAGTTAATAAAGTATGGTGATTCATTTTCTAAATTGGAAAATGTTTTAAGTAATAGTGAAAATTCAGTATATTATATGTCACACCATAAGGCACACGCCGCAAATGCTTTTTATTCATGTAATTTTGATTCATCTTTGATTTTAACACTTGATGGGGGTGGTGTAGAGGATGAATCAAATAATGCATCTGCTTGTACTGTTTGGGCAGGTAATGGTAATAAAATACAACATGTTTTAACTTTCCCAATGAATCAATTAAATATTGGTGGAATGTGGACACGAGCAACCCGTTATATTTTTAAATTACAGTCTGGTTGGCCAAGAGGCCACCAGGCCGGTACTGTTATGGCAATGGCTGCTATGGGCAATAAAGAAAGATTTGTTAATGATTTTTACACTATGTTAACAAAAGATATTCAATATGCTTCATTTAAACCATCTTCTCAACCACCAGGTGCACTTATGCCTGGCAAAGATCCAATTCATCCTTATTTAGATAAATGGGTAAAGATTGCAGAAGAAAGTGAACAAAATAGATTTGATTTAGCTGCAGGATTACAACATGCAACCGAATTATTATTTAAACAAGTTATTGAACATATTTTGGGATTATGTCCAGGTTATACTAATTTATGCCTTGCCGGCGGCGTTTCCTTAAATTCAGTTATGGTTGGTAAAATATTAAATTGGTTTGGGAAAGAAGCCGGTGGCCCATTAGAAAATGTGTATGTTACTCCTACCCCACATGATGGAGGATTGGCCATTGGGTCTGCACAATATTTTTGGCATCAGGTTTTGGGTAATCCAAGAATTAATTGGAAAGATGTTTGTAGCCCTTATTTAGGCGTTCATTATAATTTAGAAAGTGTGAAATCTGCAATTAATGATAATGATGGTGTTGTAAAAGTACAAAATGTAGATGATGATTATGTAATTGATTTATTAGATAAACAAAATATAATTGCAGTCTATGGGGGTGGTTCTGAGTCCGGTAGACGAGCACTTGGAAATAGGAGTATTTTGGTAGATCCACGTAGTCCTAACATGAAGGATATGATAAATGAGAAAGTAAAACACAGGCAATGGTTCCGCCCATTTGCCCCTTCAATATTACGTGAAGAAGTAAAAAATTGGTTTACCAAAGATATTTCAAGTCCATATATGAGTTTTGTTTTGGATTTTAAGGATGAAGTAAAGGATAAAGTGCCAGCTGTTGTACATCTAGATGGCACCGCGCGGTTACAGACGGTTACAAAAAATGATAATACATGGTACTATGGATTTATTAAAAAATGGTTTGAGATCACCTCTGTGCCGATCTTGTTAAATACAAGCTTTAATGATAGGGAACCAATATGTGAAACCCCAACTCATGCAATCAATTGTTTTTTAGGTACTGATATTGATTACTTGTATTTTTATGAATATGGTATGTTACTATCTAAAAGGTAAGAATTGTGAATAAGTTTATTAATAATCCTGCAGATATTTCAATAGATGAAAGTAATGTGTATATTCATAGTTTACCTGAAAATGCTGATTTTTATGATTTAATGTGGGAATATCAACGTAGTGATGATCATATGTCTGGTTGGGGGGAAAATAGAACATTAAAATTATTAAAGTTTTTTGGTGCAAATCAATCAGATGATATGTGGCACCCGCATTTATTAAATATATTATTAAAGTTTTTCGGCACAAATCAATTACCTAACGAATCCAGGTGTCTTGATATGTGTTGTGGCCTAGGACGATTTTCAATCGCCGCATTGGAATTGGGTTTTGATTGTGTAGTGGCATGTGATGGTTCATATGTTGGCCCAAAATATATAAAGGATATGGTTCATGGTGGTAATATACCACAAAATCACCTTGGTTTCGATAGCCACAAAAATGCCTCAATATTTGCCAGTAAAAATACATTTAAAGATAAATTATTCCCAATACAAGTTGATATTGAAAAAATTACTGATTGTTTTAAACCTGAGTCATTTAATATGATAATACATCACATGGCATTACACCATACACGTGATTATAGAAAAACGTTATCTGATTTATCAAAATTACTATCAAAAGGTGGTATATTAGTATTTAATTTTTTCCCCAAAGGTACAACACCAAGTGTTACATATGATCTTAGAAAAATATTTCTTGATGAAGATATGATGCTTGTTAAGAAATTTTTAATTGATATTAAAAAAATAGTAGTAAATGATAATAGAGGCAAAGAATTTGATTTTAATAATTTTTTAAATAATAATGATTGCCACCCAGAATATCACAAATACAAACAGGAATTAAGAAATCTATCAAAAATCCATAATCCAGAATTAATTTATGAACGTTTGCGTTGGGAAGATATGCAAACCCCATATTTACATAACCTTACTAGTCGTGATGTATTTAATTATGTCACATCTAATCTTGGGATGAATATTTTAAATTATGATATTGATAGGGTGTGTGCAATCAAAGTATAACATTAATTGTATGAAAGTATACCTTAATAGAAAACCTAAATTGGGCCCCTGGGGCGGTGGCACAAAGGCAGTAAATTCTCTTGCAGATTTATTAATACAAAATAATCATTTAGTAACATATGATTTAAATGAAAATAATATTGATATTATTTTTTGTTTTGATCCAAGACCAAATGTTGATGGTATTTGGTATCAACATTTTTTAAATTATAAAAGTATGCATCCACAGGTAAAAATAATTCAAAGAGTTGGGGATGTCGGTACTCATAACAAACCTGAACTAACGGATTTAGTTAAACAAACTGTACATTATTCTGATTATATAATATTTCCATCAGAGTGGGCTAAAGAATATATCGGTTATAATGGTGTAAACTATAGTGTTATTCACAATAGACCTATGAAACAATTTCATTCAAATAAAAGAATGAATGATTTAGGTGATGTAATTAATATTGTTACCCACCATTGGTCAACAAATCCTAAAAAAGGATTTGATATATATGAAAAAATTGATAAATTTTGTGGTTTAGATAATAAATTTTCATTTACATATATTGGTAGAAAACCTGATAATTTGACATTTAAATCATCAAATTATATTGAACCAAAAGATACAGAATTTCTTGCAAATGAACTTCCAAAATACGATATATATCTTACTGCATCCATTGAGGAAGCAGGTGCAAACCACGTTTTAGAGGCCATCGCCGCAGGTTTACCGGTTATATATCACACTGACGGTGGAAGCATAATAGAATATTGTAATGAATACGGTGTATCATATGAAAATTTTGATGATTTATTAAATGGAATTAATTATTTGGTAGAAAATTTTTATGATATAAAAACATCAGTTTTAAAATATAATGATAGTATTGGTAAAACCATAGAGGAATATTACACAATAATATGCAATGTAAAGTAAATGTAAGTATTGATGATGTATCTCCTCATCCCCGTTCTGGTATAAATGTTCTTAAAAATTGTGAAACATTAATAAAAGAATTTCCTGATATTAAGTTTTCACTTTTTATACCAATTGCATATTGGAGAACAATGAAACCAGGTGTTTCAACAACAGAACCATTGGTTTTATCGAAATACAAGGACTTTTGTAATATTTTACTTAGTTTACCAAAAGAAAATTTTGAATTATGCTATCATGGTTTATATCATGGTATACCAGGTAAGTCTGATAACGATGAATTACGTAACTTAAATTATCAAGATTCATTAACATTATTTAGCAAGATGTTTTCTATTGTAGAAGAATCAGGATTAGATAAGTGTTTTAAAAGAATTTTACGGCCTCCAGCTTGGCGAATGTCATCTGAATGCATACGAGCAAGTAAGGATTTTGGGTTTGATGTATTGGCGTTAATTGATTTGGACTATACAAAAGAGTGTTATCAAGGTGCAGAAATTGAATTTGGTAATGTTGTAAATGCAAATTGTTATCCACCATTTGAACCACTGAAGTTATATGAAAAAACCGAAATAGTTTATCATGCATGTGATTGGGATAGAAATTATTTGGATGATGATAAGACTAATGAATTAATAGAGTTTATAGAATTTAATTTAGATAAAATCAGGTTTTCTTTTTTGGGGGAAATGTTATAATGGGTAGAAGCGATAATTTATTATTTCCATTTTATAAAAATACCATTATTGAAAAAGGTGATACGGCATTATTAGGATTTACAAATAATAACCACTTTAAAGGTGATCTTTATGATTCACAATTAAATAATTGGGATATTAATTCTAATTGGGAATTATCAAAAAAATATGATACTATAATTTGTACACGTTGTGCTTATTTTGCAAAGGACCCTTTGGATTTTATTGCAAGATGTTATAATCATTTAAACAAAGATGGAATTTTATACGTTGATTGGGGTTTGGGCGATCATTGGAGATTTAAAAATTATAAAGTTGGTTGGGTTAAAGATAATGAACATGAGTATGCATATTCTGATGATAATTTTTTATGGTCAACAGTTTGGCATGATTCATTTATAAATAATAACCAATATAAATTATTTGAACATCGTATTGAAAAATTTGGTTATACAAGTGTAAAAGATGCCATTTTTGAAGAAGTACCCAGTGTTTTAAAATTACATTCAATTATTGATTTTTTTGAAGTTTCATATTCAATGTTGTCATTGTGGGATGATTTACCTCAATTATATACAATGTTGATTTGTAAAAGGCTTGATAAATGAATTTTGTTGTTGATAATATGACATCATTAAGATATTTGGTACCAATAACAATTTGTGGTAATAAAAGATCAATTAAATCAGATTATTTTATTTGTAAAGATAATAGAAAATATAATTCATGTTCTATTAAAGAAAATTTAGAACAATTAGTACAATTATCAAAAATTTATAATTTTAATATTCATGATGTTGATAAAATTAATGATTTTACAGGTTTGACATTTTTTGTTGAAGGTGGCGGAAATCAATATACACATGATAACCTCAAAAAAGTATCAATTACATATATGTCTGATTTTATAGTTTTATATCAAAAATATATTTCAGATATTGATTATGTAATATTTCCAAATAAATTTTTTGCTGAATTTTATAAAGATAAATCAACCTATCCTGTAGGCGGCGGCCCAATGGGTGAAACATTAAGCGAAAAAGACAAAAACTTATATTTGGGGGCATCAAAATATGATATTGTTATTGATAAAAAAGAGGTTATAAAAAAATATTCACTTCCTAATGATAAAAATGCTTTGATTATTTTTCCACTATTAAGTTTTGTTTCACCTGAGTTGATTGAAAAAATTTATATGTTTTTAAAACAGTTGGGATTTACAATAATAGTAAAATCTCGTGCAAAAGATAATGCACCCAATCATTTACATGGTGATTATTTTTTTAATGATGTTAATTGGTTTCCACACGTAACAATGGAATTAATTGAGGCTGTTGATATCGTGGTAAATTTTGGTTCAACCACAATAAAAGAATGTATTATGGCAAATAAGCCAGTTGTTAATTTTGAAATTAGAAATTTTAAACATTTAGAGTTTTTATATGATGGAAATCATTGTATTGATCTTGATATTAATGAAGTTGATTTTAATACATTTAAAAATTCAATTAATAAACTTCTAACTAGCGATTTATCAAATGATTTTGAGCTGGCACGTAAAAAGTTTTTATTTGAAAAAGGTAATATTTGTAACAATATTTTAGATTTATTATATGATGAATAACGTAAAAATTATTGCAGAAGTAGCAAATTCTCATTGTGGTGATTATGAAAATGTAATTTCATTAATTAAAAATATTGAAAATTTTGATTTTGATTATATAAAATTTCAATTGTATAGGGCAAATCAACTTGTTACAAAAGATCATCCACGATTGTCAAGTTATTTAAGAAAACAATTTAGTGATCCGCAATGGTTAAAAATTTCACAATATTGTAATGATTTAAATTTTAATATTATTGCAGAAGTATTTGATTATGAAAGCTTTAAATTATCACTTAAAATGAATATTAAAGGCTATAAAATACATTCAACTAGCGTAAATGATATTAATTTACTTAAAAATATAGCAAAAACAAATAAAATGATTTTATTGTCGCTAGGAGGATCAACAAAGGAAGAAATTAAACAATCAATAAAAATAATAAAAGATTCCGGAAAATCAAAAATTGTTTTAATGAATGGTATTCAATTATTCCCAACAGGCTTAGAGGATACTAATTTAAATTTAATAAATACATTAAAAAGTGAATTTTGCCAGTTAAATAAAAGTTTTGATTTTGGTTTACAGGACCATATTAAACCAAGTGATAAAATGTCATTTATTGCTCCATGTGTTGCTGTACATATGGGATATTCATATATTGAAAAACATATTACACTTAGCAGAAAATTAACAGAGGATGGTAATAGTAATGATTATCATTCATCGCTTGAACCAAATGAATTTAATGATTTTATTAAATGTATACGTAATTTGCCATTATTATTGGGTAAAAAATCATTTGATATTACGGAAAATGAATTAAAATATAGAAATTCAATGAAAAAATTTATAGTTGCAAAACATGACATTAAAGATAATTCACATGTTTGTAGGGAAGATTTTCTATTTAAACGTACAAAAGAAATGAAGGGTTTATTACCAACAAAAATTACAGATATTATTGGATTAAAGGCAAAGAAGAGTATTAAATCTGATGAAACAATAGATATGGATATGTTTTATAATGAAATATGATACTATTATATTAATAGCCGTACGTCTAAAGTCATCCAGATTACCTAGAAAGGCCTTCTCGTTGATTGAGGATCAGACACTAATTGAACACCTTATAGATAGGATGAAGTGTGTCTCAAATGCACAGAAAGTGATATTATGTACATCAATCAATGATGAAGATACACCGCTTATAGATGTTGCAAAAAATAAAAATATAGAATATTTTTGTGGTAGTGAAGATAATGTAATTAATAGATTTTTAATGGCCGTAGAAGATTATAGGCCGAATAATATTGTAAGAGTAACTGGCGATAATTGTTTGGTGAGCGTAGAGTTTTTGGAAAATGCAATTAATATACACAATGAATTTAAATATGATTATACAACGACTGAACAATTACCACGAGGTGCAAAAGGCGAAGTTATATCATATCAAGCATTACAAAAATTACATAGTCTTGCGACCAAACCAGAACATAGTGAATATATGACTTGGTTTTTAGATAATCCAGAATTCTTTAATATATGCAAAATAAATGTTAATGATTCAATTAATAGGCCAGATTATAGGATTACATGTGATACATCTGATGATTTAAAATTAATACGTAAGATTTATAAACATTTATATGTTAAAGGAAATATTATCAATATACAGGATGTGGTTACTTTGTTGGATAATAACCAGGATTTGGTTAATATAAATAAACATATACAACAGATTTCAAAAGAAGATGTAAAGAACAAGATTATATGGGATCTTAAAAAATAATAATGTGTGGAATTTCAGGTTACATAGGAAAACTACGACTAGATAGTGATAAAATTAATAACACACTGTCTTTAATGAAAAATAGGGGACCTGATTACCAAAATTATAAGCAAATAAAATTTAATGATAAGTTTATAACATTATTACATTCAAGATTAGGTATTATAGACCTTGATATGAGATCAAATCAACCTTTCTGTAAAGATAATCATGTTATTGTATTTAATGGGGAAATTTATAATTACATAGAGCTTCGAAAAAAACTAGAAATAAAGGGTCATCAATTTCATACCGACTCAGATACTGAGGTTTTATTAACATCATATCTAGAGTATGGCGAAAAATGTGTTGAGTATTTTGAAGGGATGTGGAGTTTTGTTATTTATGATCCAATAAAAAATTATGTATTTTTTTCAAGGGATAGATTTGGTGAAAAACCATTATATTTTTATGAAACAAATGATGGTTTTTATTTTGGTTCAGAAGTAAAATTTATACAATCATTATTAGGTAAAAAAATAAACATTAACGTAAATCATTGTTTACGTTATCTTATTAATGGTCATAAATCATTATATAAAACAAAAGATACATTTTTTAACGGTGTTGAAGAATTACAATTTGCAACAAATTTAATGATTAAAAGTGATTTAAGTAAAAGGTTTTTTAACTATTGGAAACCCCAGTATAGACCACAAGATATTTCACTAAATGACACAATTCAAAAAACTCGTGAATTATTAATTAATAGTCTTGATATACGTTTACGTTCCGATGTACCTTTGGCATTTTGTTTAAGTGGTGGCATTGATTCGGCAAGCCTTGTTTCTATAGCATCTAAAATTTTTAATTATGATGTAACTACATACTCTATAATTGATTCAGATAGTCGGTATAATGAAAATTTCAATATTAATGCAACAATTAAAGATACAAAATGTAAAAATATTAAGGTTCAATTAAATCAAAAAGTTGATAATATTATTAAATTAAAAAATTTAATCAAATATCATGATGCCCCAATAGCAACCCCGGCCTATTTTGTTCATTCATTATTATCTGAAAAAATTAATAGTGATGGTTTTAAAATATCCATATCAGGTACAGCGGCCGATGAATTATTTAGTGGTTACTATGATCATTTTAATCTACATTTATATGAAGTTAAAAATACACCAGAATATGATACTGCATTATTAAATTGGAAAAAGTTTAATTTAAAATATGTTAGGAATCCATTTTTTAAAAAACATAATTTATATTTTGATAATCCAAATTTAAGATCCCATATTTATTTGAATAATAGTATTTTTATGTCATTTATTAATGGTGATTTTTGTGAAGAATTTACTGAACATAATTATACACAGTCATTAATGCGTAATAGGATGTTGAATGAATTATTTCATGAGGTTGTAAGGGTAATTTTGCATGAAGATGATTTAAATTCAATGTATAATTCAATAGAAAATAGAAGTCCATTTCTTGATACTAGGTTGTTTAATCATGCATATTCAATACCGAGTAAATTTTTAATTCAAAATGGATATTCGAAATATATTCTAAGAGAAAGTGTAAAAGGCATATTAAATGACACTGTTAGGTTGACACGTGAAAAACGCGGTTTTAATGCCTCAATTAAATCACTAATTGATTTTAATAATCAGGAACAGTTAAATTTAATATTTGAAGACAGTCCAATTTATGAATTCATAAAAGTTGATAAAATTAAACAATTGTGTAATATGGGACATATACCTAATAGCTATAATAAATTTTTGTTTAATTTTATTAATTTGAAATTTTTCTTTGAGTCAAATTGTTAAAATAACATTGAAAATTTTATTAAAGTATTGTATAATATATTGGAGATGTGTATTGTATGAATGATACTTGGTAGGTAGAATAATGAAAATAATTGTAGATTTATTTAATCAACATTCTGGTGATTTGACTGAATTAAATAGGCTTGCATTATCTGCGTTTTTAAATGGTGCAGATGCAGCAAAAATACAAATTTTAAATAGTCAGAGAATATGGGGCGATGATACAAGAAAGTATATGGAAATGACATTTGATCAGGTTAAAGAGTTTAAAGATTATTGTGATCAAATTGGAATTGAATTTTTGGCAACTGTTTTTGATGAGGAAAAACTAGAATGGTTAGATGAATTAAGTGTTAAAAGTTATAAAATTGCAAGTGTAACAGCATTTAAAGATAAGAAATTATGTGATAAAATTTTAAATAAAAATAAACCCACAGTGATTTCATTAGGGATGTATAAACCAAATATATTTCCGTTTGGTTTTAATAATAATATTAAATATTTGCACTGTGTTTCCAAATATCCTACATTTTTATATGATGAAGAATTAAAGGCAATGCCAAAATCATTTACAGAAGAAAGTGGATATTATGGTTATAGTGACCATTCGGTTGGCACCGCCGCCGCAACAATGGCATATTTTAGAGGTGCCAGTATATTAGAAAAACATTATACACATAATATAAATGCACAAAATAACTGCGAAAAGGCACATATGTGTTCATTTACACCTGAATCTTTGTACCAATTTAAAAATTTAATACAGGATTTAAAGATTATTAATGGCTGATAAATTACAAGTTGCATTGGTATTAAACAGAATGATAGATATTCCGGTTTTTAATTTATTATTTCAAACTTCGTTTAATTATTCTGATTTTATTAATACAAAAATTATTGTGGTAAATTTTGATTGTATTGATGAATATAATTGGTCACGTAAAAGAAAATATATTTTTTCTAATGGGTGTACATCACAAAATATAAAATCAGTTGTTGAATTAAATGGAAATGATAATGTAATTGTATGTAATTCAAAAGAACAATATAAAAATACAATTAAACAATTTGACCTTTGTATAGCAAGAGGCATTGAGTATGCTGTTTTAAAACCAATTATTAATAAAAATATAGCAATTTGTGGACCAAGAATTAATATCGAACGTTTGGTTGTTGATGTAATGCCGTATTATGAAGATAAATTAAAAATATTTTTACAAAGCAATTTATGGCTAGATAAAAAAGAGACAGGTTTGTTTGAATATAATAGTGATTTTGAATTATTTAAAAAGTATAAAGATAGATTTGAGTTTTCTTCAGTTTTAAATAGCTATTATGATTTAGTATCGTCTAATCTATCAAAGGATAAAATTAAATCTGGCTTTAATATTCCATTAGATAAAAAAATTGCATTTCTTAGCCTTAGAAAAGCAGATCCTGCACATACTATGTATGAAAATAATGAACAATTTTTAAAAGAATCAATCAAAATGATAAAAAAATTTAAAGATATGGGATATTACATAGTATCACGTAGGAGATTATCAAATTATGATGTTAATGTTGCAAGGAAGAATTCTCCAGAAAATTTAAAATTTGATGAAATATATTCAAAATTAATTGATTTAGAAATTGATGGATATGAATCACATCCACCTGAGGTATTTTTAATACCATATATTTCTGATGTTTTATTATTGTCTGATACTTCTGGGATTGCAAATATAGAATCTGCAATTATGAAATTACCGATATATTTTCCACATAATAAACATGATACAAAATTTAAAGAGTATCTTAATGGTGATTCAATTGCGCCAACTTTTCGTGATATGATTAACAATAATTTAATTACAAATGATTATACACAAGAATATTGTGAACATTATAATAATAATATTGATAAATTTTTATATAAATGGTATCAAGGAAATATTGATGATTTTTGGCAAAAGGCATTTAAATATGGGATAAGTTCATGAAAAATACATTTATAATAGCAGAAATTGGTATTAATCATAATGGAAGTTTGGAAATTGCAAAAAAACTAATAGATATTGCAGCCGTTGCTGGATGTGATGCTGTTAAATTTCAAAAAAGAAACCCAGATGTATGTGTACCAGAACACCAAAAAAGTGTTATACGAGATACGCCTTGGGGACAAATGACATATTTGGATTACAAATATAAAATGGAATTTGGTAAACAGGAATATGATATAATTAATAAATATTGTAAACAAAAAAATATTCAATGGACTGCTTCCCCGTGGGATTTAGAGAGCCTTAAGTTTTTGTTAGAATATGATGTACCTTTTATTAAAATTCCGTCTGCATTGTTAACAAACACTGAATTACTTGTGGCTACTATAAATTCAGGTAAAAAAATAATCATTTCTACAGGTATGAGTACGTTAGAAGAAGTCGATACCGCTGTTGCATTATTGGAAAAAACTGATTTTGCCTTACTACATTGTAATTCCACATATCCAGCCCCTCTTAATGAATTAAATTTAAAATGTATTCAGACGCTAAAGGACCGTTATAATTGTGAAGTTGGTTATAGTGGTCATGAATTTAGATTAGGAACATCCGTAGCAGCAGTTTATTTAGGCGCAACAATCATAGAGAGACATATAACACTTGATAGGACAATGTGGGGAAGCGATCATTTATCGTCTGTCGAACCACAAGGTTTAATTAAACTTGTAAAAGGTGTTAGGGAATTAGAAACTGCATACGGGGATGGCATTAAAAGAGTTACTAAGGGTGAATTAGCACCAAGAAAAAAGTTAAGAGGTAATTAATTTAAGTGGGTAAACAGGTAGATGATATTGTTGTGATAGTACAGGCCAGATTATCTTCTGAAAGATGCCTTAATAAAATGATAAAGCCATTTGCAGGTACAACATTATCTGATGTGTGTATTCAAAAAATTCTAAATTCTAATATTATACCGCAGAAAAATTTTTATTTTTCTGTATATGAGCCTGAATTGGCTGATATTGCACATAAATATGGGGTTAATATTTTTGATAGAAGTAAAAAATCTGCATTTTCAGAAGGTACTCCATTATGCGAAATGTATGAATGGTGGAATAAACTAGACTATAAATATTGTGTATTAATTAATGCTTGTGCGCCTTTTTTAAAAATAGAAACAATTGATAAATTTATTGAATTTTATTTAAATTCAGATTCAGATGGTTTATTCGGTGTGATTGAGAAAAAAAATTATTTTTGGAATTTTAATTATGAATTATTAACACCACTAACCGAGGATTGTATGAATACGAAAACAGTACAAACAACATATGAGGCTGCCCATTGTTTGTATGCTGGTAAAATGTCTGAAATTGGTAATGGAATTTGGATGGGGGATCTTAATAATGATGGTATCGAACTATTTGTTATGAATAATGAATTTGAAACTTTTGATATTGATTATCAATGGCAGTTTAATATTGCACAACAATTATATGAGGGTGGCTTAGAATTATGATAATTTATGTAGATATTGATGAAACAATTTGTGAATATGATAACGATCGTATATATGATTTAGCCAAACCAATTTTGGCTAATATAAAAAAAATAAATAAATTATACGATAATGGAAATACAATAATTTATTGGACTGCACGTGGTGCAGTTACAGGGATTGATTGGCATGAATTAACATTGACACAATTAAATAATTGGGGTGCAAAGTTTCATAAATTAAAATTAACAAAACCACACTATGATTTGTTAATATGTGATAAAGCAATTAATTCTTTAAAATATTTTAGCGAGGAAAATGAATGATATATCCTGATGTTTCAATTATTGTTACAAATTATAATTATGGAAAGTATTTGGCACGATGTTTAAGGAGTTGTTTATCACAAAAAAATGTTAATGTTGAAGTTATTATAATTGATGATGTTAGTACTGACGATAGTGATGATATAATTCAAGCATTTTTAGATGATTCACGTGTAAGATATTATAAAAATAAAGAAAATGTTGGTGTTTCGATGTCATCTAATGTAGGATTAAAAAAATCCCGGGGTCAATTTTTTGTAAGAGTTGATGCAGATGATTTTATACATGAAGAAATGTGTCATTATTTAAAGCTTTATCTTGAATTAAATAAAGATGTATTTTGTGTTTCATGTGATTATGTTTTAGTATCTGAAACAGAGGAAAAAATAGAAAGAAAATATGCTGGTAAAGATAATATTTCGTGCGGTATAATGTATCGTAGAGATTTATTATTGAGTCTTGGTGGTTATAATGATAAAATGCGACATAAAGAAGAAGAAGAATTACGTAAAAGATTAGATTCATATTATAAAATTCATCATTCAGGGATGCCATTTTATCGATATAGGATGCATAAAAATAATAAAACAAAAAGTCCTGAATATTTTAAAACGGAGATATAATGTATAGCGTTGGTATTATAGGTAATGGTTTTGTTGGTTCATCAATAGCATCTGGTTTTTCATTATGTACTGATGTAAAAATTTTTGATATTGATCCAAGAAAATCGACACATAATCTTTTGGAGGTTGTTGATTGTGACTTTGTTTTTGTTTCAGTCCCTACACCAATGCGGAATATTAGGGGTGGAAATATTGATTTATCAATAATGGATGCCACATTTAAGCAAATTTCTGAAGTGAACAAGAGAGATGATAATGTTTTTATTATTAAATCAACAGTTATTCCAGGAAGTGTAGAAAAATATGTTAATGCTTATGAAAATTTAAATATTATACACTCCCCAGAATTTCTGACAGAAAGGGTTGCAAGACTTGATTTTATTAATGCATCAAGAATAATATTGGGTGGTGATAAAGAATTAACTGAGAAAGTTGAAAAATTATTTAGGATTCGTTTTCCACATACAAAAATAATACAAACAGATGCGACAACTGCACAGTTTATAAAATATATGGCAAATACGTTTTTTGCAACCAAGGTTTCATTTATGAATGAAATGAAACAGGCATCAGATAGTTTAGGTGTGAATTGGGATGATACAATGGAAGGTTTTATGTCTGACGGTAGAATAGGCAATTCACATGTACAAGTTCCAGGACACGATGGAAATATGGGTTTTGGCGGTAAATGTTTTCCAAAAGATTTAAATGCATTTATCGGTTTGTTTAATAGTATAGGTATTAAACCAACTGTTATGAAAGCTGCATGGAGAAAAAATCTTGAGGTTAGGGAAGATTATGATTGGAAAGACATACAAGGTGCTGTGTCAAAAATTAAAAAAATAAGGAGTAAATATGATTGACAACGTTGGGATAATAGGGCAAGGATTTGTTGGTAGTGCTTTAAGAGAAGGTTTTGGTATTGCATATAATATTGAAACATATGATAAATTTTTAAAAGAAAAATCAACTGTTACAAATTTAAATATTTTATGTAAAAAATGTGAATTTATTTTTGTATGTGTACCTACACCAATGAGACGAGATGGGTCATGTGACTTAAACATTGTTAATAATATAGTTAAAGAAATAAATGAATATGATTATGGTAATACACTTATTATAAAATCAACAGTCCCACCAGGTACAGTACAACGATTAAATGAAGAAACAAGTAAAAATTTATCAATTGTTTTTAATCCTGAATTTTTGACTGAAGCAAATGCTATTAATGATTTTAAAAATCAAAATCGTATTATTATTGGTGGTCCTCGACCTGCAACATCTAGGGTTAAAAGAATGTATCAAAAAGCATTTCCTAATGTTCCAACAATTAAAACAAGTTCTACAATTGCTGAAATGGTGAAATATGTTACAAATACGTTTCTTGCAACAAAGGTTTCATTTGCAAATGAGATTTTTCAAATTTGTGATAAATTTGAAATTGATTATGATAAAGTGATTGAATATGCAAGATATGATAAAAGATTAGGGCAATCACATTGGGCAGTGCCAGGTCCTATGCCGGCAACTGATGGAACATTTAAATATGGTTTTTCTGGATCTTGTTTTCCAAAGGATTTAAATGCACTTATTCATGTTGCAAAAGATTTAGGTTTAAATCCTATAATGCTTCTTGCTACATGGCATAAAAATTTGGAAGTTAGACCGGAAAAAGATTGGGAACAATTAAAAGGCCGAGCAATTAGCGATTAAATAGCGTTACAAATATAAAAAAAGTGAAAATTTATTATAATAAATATATTATTATAATAATAACAAGGAATTATAATAAATGTCACAAAATGCTTTAGCCGATTTTCCAACAAATAAACCACATATATCATTTTCTGAGATAAAACAGTGGAAAGAATGTTCATGGCGTCATAAATTAGTTTATATTGATAAAATTGATGTATTTGAACCATCGCCATACCTAGATTTCGGCACTGCAGTCCATGAGGGATGTGAGTCGCTTTTGGAGTCTAATACAATTGATCGTAAAAAGATCTTAAAAGATGTAACTGATGCTTGGAAAAAACATGGTTTTGGTGAACCAGAATGGTATGAAAAAATGCCTGGCTGGTATAAACATGCCCCCGTTGAAGAGTGGTGTGAATGGGCAGAGAACATGTGGAACGATGTTCCTGTTTTTTTGGATGAAACTTTTCCTGGTTGGGAGACTGTTGAGGCTGAAGAATATCTTTATGAAAAAATTGATGAAAGTTCAGTTAAATTTAAGGGGTTTATTGATGCAGTTATAAAAGTTCCAGATAAAAAAGGAAAAATAAAATATTGGATTCTTGATTGGAAAACATCACAATCATATGGTTGGAGACGACAAAAAAAACAAGATATTTTAATGACTGCACAATTAATATTATATAAACATTTTTGGTCTAGAAAGCATTCTGTGCCGTTAAAGGACATTAGGTGTGGTTTTATCCTATTAAAACGTGGAGGGAAACCAGGCAGTGTCTGTGAGCTTGTACCGGTATCTGTTGGGCCAAAATCATTAGATAAAGGTATTAAAATTATGAATAATATGATAAAATCAGTTATAAGGGGAATGTTTTTAAAGAATAGGGAATCTTGTAAATATTGTGTTTTTAAAGATACAGAATATTGTACATAAGGTTTTATTTATAAAATCAATAAACTTTCAATAAAATTTTATTAAAATAAATTCAATTTAGAAAATTATATCACAAGGAATAATGTGAAAAAAAAGAAAAAGATTTTAATGTTTTCAGATCATCCATTGGCAACTTCCGGTGTTGGAATCCAATCCCGCTATTTAATAAATGGTTTGTTAAAGACAGGTGAATATTCTTTCAGGTGTTTTGGCGCGGCTGTGAAACATAATAATTATGATGTTGTTAATGTAAGTGATGATTTTGTTATAAAACCAATTGATGGTTTTGGTGATAAGGAAATGATTCGTTTGGCACTTGCAACAGAAAAACCTGATGCAATGTTTTTGTTTACAGATCCTAGGTTTTTTATGCATATTTGGGAAATGGAAGATGAAATCCATCAAATTTGCCCAATTGTATATTGGCATGTATGGGATAATGATCCATGGCCAGATTATAACAATGTTTTATATGAAAGCACCGATTTAGTTAATTGTCACTCATATAAAACATATGGAATGGTAAAAGAAAAATTTCCAAATAAGGCAAATTTTGCTCCTCATGGAATTCCAAAAGATTTATTTTATAGATTATCAGATAATGAGATTATACAAAATAAACAAAATTTACTTGGTAAAGATCGTGTAGATCATTTTGTTGGTATATGGGTTAATAGAAATGCTCGTCGTAAAAAACCAAGTGATGTTTTATTAGGTTGGAAATTATTTTTAGATAAATTACAAAATGCAAAAAATCATAAAAAAGCCACGTTAATTATGCATACTGATCCACATGATCAGGAAGGACCTAATCTTTATAAAGTTGCTGAACATTTAGGTATTGTTAACAATGTATTTTTTTCAACACAAAAATTAGAATTTCCACAAATGAACGTTTTATATAATATTTCTGATTTTTGTATTAATGTTGCATGTGCAGAAGGTTTTGGTTTATCAACGCTTGAAGCTATGCAAACAGGAACACCAATTATAGCACAAAAAACCGGTGGTTTAACTAGGCAAGTTGTTGATCATAGGGACGGTTCTGAAAATGGCGTTGCAATAGACCCAGATGTTAGAACGCTTGTAGGGTCCCAAATGGTACCATATATTTATGAGGATCACGTATCAGATAAATCAATTATGGATGCACTTTGGAAACTATATTCATTAAGTGATGATGAATATGATAAATTAAGTAAAAAAGTTGAAAATTATGCACTTTCTGAATTTGATTTAAATGACACTATTAAAATTTGGCACAAAACATTAAGTGATACAATTTCAAATTGGAAGAAACAATATGATTTTGTAAGAATTACAAAATTTTAAGGAGTATGTTGAGATGAAAAAAGTATTATTTAGGGCTCCGGTATTAACTGCATCTGGTTATGGGGTACATTCTCGACAAATAGCTGAATGGTTGTTAAAAAAAGATATTGATTTAACTATGCAAGTTCTACCATGGGGTATAAATCCATGGTACATTAATGATAATCATTTAAACGGATTAGTTGGGCGTGTAATGTCTAAAACCAAAAAAATATCTGGTATATTTGACATTTCAATCCAGGTTCAATTGCCTAATGAATGGGATCCCACCTTGGCAAAATTTAATGTTGGTGTTTCTGCAATGGTTGAAACAGATATTTGTAATCCTGAATGGTTACAACATATTAATAACATGGATTTGGTTATTGTTCCATCGAAACATAATTTAGAAACAATTAAAAGAACTGGTGAAGTAACAACTAAAGTGGTAGTTATTCCAGAATCTTATTTTCCAGAAGTAGTAAATAATCCAGGTGAAGACCTAATTGGTCTCAATTTAGATACAAAATTTAATTTTTTAATGCTAGGTCAACTCACCGGTAATAATCCTCATAATGATAGAAAAAATACTTTTTGGACCATTCGTTGGTTATGCGAAATATTTAAGGATGATAAAGATGTAGGTGTTATTTTAAAATCAAATTCAGGAAGATATACACACATAGACAACCAAATAACAAAAAATATGATGTTAACATTAATAAATGAAGTGAGAACGGGCCCATATCCAAAATTTTATTTATTACATGGTGATTTAGATGATAAACAATTATCTTCCTTATACCATAATGAAAAGGTAAAGGCATTTGTTAGTTTAACAAGAGGGGAAGGATTTGGGTTACCCATATTGGAGGCTGCCGTTGCAGGTTTGCCGACAATTACAACAAATTGGTCCGGTCATTTAGATTTTTTAAATTATGGTAAAACAATTAAAATTAATTGTAGTTTAAATGATATTCATGAATCTAGGGCTGATGGTAAAATTTTTATTAATGGTTCAAAATGGGCGGAACCAGTTGAAAAGGATGTAAAATTAAAATTTAAAAAATTTAGGGAAAAACCTAACCTACCAAAACAGTGGGCTGTTGAATTAAGTAAAAGATTAATTGACACCCATTCGCATGAAAATATATGTAAACAATATGATAATTTATTTATGGATTTATTTTGATTATTATTCTAACAATAGTGAGTAGTATTTTATTTGTTTTATTATGTGTTACCTCATATTATCTTTTTAAACTTTTAAAAATATTAATGACCATAGAGGATAACATGCAAGATTCATGTGATATGTTAGATGAATGTTATAGTACAATTAGTGAAATAGTGCAAAAACCGTTATTTTATGATAGTCCTGAAATAAGGAATGTGTTGGTTCAAATTGAACATAGTAGAAATGCTGTTTTATACGTGGCAAATAATACTGCATTAAATAATATTAACAAAAAAGAAAATAAATAATGACCGATAAAGAAAAAAACAAACCCAATATTGATATTCCAAAGAAAATAAAACGCAAAAGAAGAAAAAAAAACCCTGTTCGATTATATTTTAATGAAGGTACACAGATTGCAATTGTAGAATTTCAAGATTGTACCGACAAACAAAGAAGGGAAGTTTTATATAAAACAAAAATTTTACCTGCATTTGATAAATTATGTGAGAATTTAATTTTTATGCATAAATTCCAAGGATTACATAAGTCACATGAAGATTTAAAAAATGATTGTATAACTTTTTTATATGAAAAATTAAATAAATATGATGAATCTAGGGGTACAAAGGCTTTTTCATATTTTAATGTTGTTGCAAAAAATTGGTTGATTAACAATTCAAAACAACGCACTAAACAAATTAGAAGAGATATTAGTCTACAGAGTACCCGCATATCACATCTTCAAATGGAATTAATTGAACAATTTAAAATATTACCATCACAAGATGAGGAAATAATTTCAAAAGAAAATTTAAATATTCTTATGAATCTTTTACATAAAATTAAGGATAGAATGACAAATAAGAATGAAATAAATTGTATTAATTCAATAATAACGCTATTTGAAAATGTTGATAATTTAGATTTATTAAATAAAAGGGCAATTTTTTTATATTTAAGAGAACTTAGTGGATTAAATGCCAAACAATTAACAGTAACAATGTCTTCTATAAAAAAACACTATCGTGAATTAAAGAAAATGGAAGAGTTTAATATATTTTAAAGGTAATTATACTATTATGTCATCAGACAAAACAATTATTAATAAAACACAAAGATTAAATGAAATACAAAATAAATTAAAAAAATTTGGTAGTTTACTTAATGATTTAAGTGTATCTGATAATCAATTAAAAGCTTTGTGGTTAGAAATTTATGAAAATTCAGTTTTAGATCGTTGTAATGCTGAACGTTTATATAATGATTTATATGTTGAATTAAAACAAAATCCTTCAAATCATGCAATTTATGGAACACAAGTTGCAAAATATCTTGAAAGAATGTGTAAGTCAAATCAACAATTATTAAATTTAGCTGAAATGATTTCTAAACAACAGGAAAAAGAATCAACAATAGATGCAGCCTCATTGCTGGATTCAATTGAAAATTCAAGGTAATAAATATGTCATTATTCGAAAGCTTTCAAGGATATGCTCAATCTGCAAGCAATTTTGGTCGTGCAGTTGTTGTTGATGTAATAGTATCATTTGATGAAAAAATGCTTAAAGGTATGTTGGTTCAGGTTTCAAAAAATGAAGAAAAATCAAGAACATCTGAGAAAGGGGAAGAAAAAGAATCAAAAACCCCTGGTTTAACAGGACCACAAGCTGATTTAGCAAAACAGTACATACAAAAGTTATTAGAGTTTGAAAAAGAAGCTGATATTTCAAAAGATGATGACAAGTCAAAAGACTCGAGTGAAAAAGAAGATCCGGAAAAAGAAAAAATTAATAGCCTTATTGAATCAATAATAGGTAGTCGACCATGCATAAACAGTGTTATAGCAAGATTAGTGCCTGAAACATCATATGATATTAATAGAATGATACTATTACAACCAATGTTTCCATCACATATGCAAATGCCAATAAAACCAGGGGAACAAGTATTTGTTTTATTTCCAACAACTGGGGATGTAAATGCAAAAACTAAGTTTGGTTATTGGATGTGCAGAATACCAGGTACAAATATAACAGAAGATACAAATTATACACATGCATCAAGGGATTTTACTTCATTACCAGCTTCTGAAATTCGTACAAGTGAAAAATCAGGTGATAATAAGATAGAAGAAATCCCAGGATTTCCTAATGGTAATAATGTTATTGATGGCCGAGCACTTTGTTCACCACATGATAACCCAAGAACCAATAATAAAAAATGGCAAAAAGAATATACTAGAATAGTTAAAGGATCTGTTAGTTATTCACAATTTATACCAGAATCAGTTCCTAGATATATAAAGCGCCCAGGCGATTTTGTGTTACAGGGCTCAAATAATACACTGATATGTCTTGGTGAAGACAGGGATAGTGGTGGTACCGGGATTGCAACCATAAATAAAACTGATGAAAATTTAAAAGGTGGTGCGGGAACAATTGATATTGTTGCTGGTAGGGGTACTGAAGATGTGGAAGTTACAGCACCTCTTGAGATTCAAAATACGCGTAAATATTTCGAAACAGATAAAGTGAGAGAAAATACCGGGGAAGGTGATATTCATTTTACATATGATAAATCACGTATTTATGTTTCAATGAACACACGTGGTGATGATAATTTGTTTGGTTCTAAAGATGATGAAGCCAAGATGCCACTTCCAAAAATTCCTCTTGCAAACAAGGAATCAAATGAAGGGGACGTTATTGAACAAACACCACCCCGCCCTTATATCATACAAAAATCAGATGAAATTAGAATAGTTGTCAGGCAAGGGGGAAGTGTTAAAATAGTAAAGGAAGGTGTGGCAGATGACGACAAAGAAGGAAAAGGTCGTGCAGTTATTGTAATACAACCTGATGGAACAATTATGATTGATGGTCCAAAAATTGTTTTAGGTTCAGGAATTGAAAAAGCTCATGGTGCCGGCAATCAATTGGCAATAGGTTTAGATGCAAAGGAACCTTTGGTTTTGGGTGATTCTTTAGGCAAAATATTAACAACATTCTTAAAGGCATGTCTTGATAATAAGACAAGTTTTTCATTGGGTCAAAGTCCAAATGCACTACACCCTGTTGTTATTAAGGCAATGATGACTGCATTAAGTGACTTAGGTGGCTCACCATATAAACCAAAAAATAATACAACATTAAGTAAAGTAGGGAAAACTAAGTGAGGTAAAAAATGGCATTAAAACCAGGAACAACTAAACTAGATAAATCATCAAAAGTTACCAAATCGGCAACAAAAGATCCAAGTACATTGGCAAAAGCAATATTTGATGATTTGTCCCCAACGAGTAGTAATAATAATTTAGGCAGAATAAAAGATAAACTTGACAAGTATTCACCAATACCGGCATTTGATGATAAAGCAACAGAGAATCAAATACATGACGATCGTAGAAAGTTTTGTAAAGCAATTGCTGAGGCAATTTCAGAAGTTATATCAAAAGAGGTCTGTAAACACATAATAGACAATCTTGAAATAGATGGAATAATATGCGAGGTTAAACCTGGGACAATCGTTACTGCAGGGTCACCAACCACCCAAACAGGTCCAGCTGGTCCCATTCCAACACCGCAATTAAAAGGTAATAGTAAGTCTTTGAAAGTCACATAATTTTTACCAAGAATTACATTAATAAAATAGTTTATAAATATGATACTTATTAATGTTGGATATCAAAGATAATATAGTTTTATTTTTAAATATTTATTTAAGCATAACTTCATAATAATATTTAATAAAGAATGGCCAAAATAACCTGGAGATTAATATGCCAGTAAAACCAGATGAAACAGGACCCATCGAAGGTGGGGTAAAGTTTAAGTCAATAGGAAATGCTACAGAACTTCATGAAACTTTAAAAGATCCAACAAAGGCAATTGGTATTAAAACACCACTTGAATTTGGCGTAGGTATTGATGGTGTATTTAAAATGCATAGAACACTTGTTGATCAAATTAAAGATAATTTTCGTAATTTATTATTAACCAATCATGGTGAACACCTTGGTAAGTTTGATTATGGGGCAAATCTTCGACCATTATTATATCAACAGAGTGATGATGTTTCTGATGAGATGGTAAATAGAATTAGAATTGCGGTACAAAAATGGATGCCTTATATAAGTTTAGAAACACTTGAGGTTGCAGAAGAAGACTATGCTGGAAAATCATTTGCCCAAGTTTTAAGAGTAGCAATTACATATTCATTACCGGAATTAACACCGGCAGATCAAAGATTATCTATATTATTGGTATAATAAGGTTTTAGTATGACAATATCAAAACAAGCAATTAAAACAAAATTAGTAAAACAACGCTCATATCTTAATAAGGATTTTGATTCTTTTAGGGCAGATCTTTTATCATATGCAAGGCAGTTTTTTTCTGATAAAATTGAAGATTTTAGTGAAGGATCTGTTGGTGGTTTATTTATAGATTTGGCAGCTTACATTGGTGATGTTCTTGCATTTTATTTGGATCATCAATTTGGGGAGCTTGATCTTGAACGTGCAATTGAATTTGATAATGTTGAACGTTTAATTAGGGATTCTGGCGTGGAAATTATTGGAGCATCTCCGGCAGTTGTTGATGTTACTTTTTATATTGAAGTTCCCGCAGAACGTATTGAACATACCCAATATAAACCACAGGCGACTGCTTTACCAATCATAGGTGCAAATACTCTTTTGACATCTGATGATGGTATAACATTTCAGTTACTTGATGATATTAATTTTGCTGATGAGGATGAAGATGGTAAATTAATTGCAAATAATGGAAGTCCACCTGTTGGTGATGTTACCTCAGATGGAAGGCCGGAGACATTTATTTTATCAAGAGTTGCAATGTGTATATCAGGATTCAGGGCAAAAGAAACATTCTCAATTCCAGATATTTCAAAACCATTTAGGGTTATAACGTTGGCAAATCAAAATGTATCAGATATAATATCAGTTGTAGATAGTATGGGTAATATTTATTATGAAGTAGAATCATTAGCTCAAGATACCGTATTTAAGGCCATTGTTAACACAGGAATCGATGAAAAACAAGTTCCTAGTAATTTAAGGGTGATTCCTACACCACATAGGTTTACGAAAAAAACTACTTTAGGTGATCGTATGACGTCAATACAGTTTGGGTCAGGTGATGGCCAAACACTAGATGATGATATTGTACCAGATCCTGCAGAATTAGCGCTACCAATGTATGGTAAAACAACGTTTACTAGGTTTACCTTGGATCCAAATAATTTATTGCGATCAAGAACATTAGGCGTAGCACCACGTGATACAGTTATAACTGTTGATTATAGGTATGGTGGCGGATTAAATAATAATGTTGGTTCTAAGGCCATTAATACTATTAGTGAATTAGCTATTAATTTTCCAGGAGGAATTTCAGTTGCATTACAAACATCAATTAGGAATTCACTTGATGTTACAAATGTATATCCTGCATCAGGTGCCGAAGATCCTCCTTCTTTAAATATACTTCGTGCTGAGGCTTTTTCAGCACATAATTCACAGGCAAGGATTGTAACAAAACAAGATTTATTGGCAAGAATTCATACATTACCAACCCAATTTGGTCGTGTATTTAGGGCAGGAATGGCTCCTAATCCGAATAACCCACTTGCTGTCCAGGTTTTTATAATTAGTAGAAATAAAGATAGTAAATTAATAATATCACCTGATATGTTGAAAGAAAATCTTTCAACATATTTGAATGAATTTAGATTAATATCGTCGGGTTATGATATTTTAGACGCAAGTATTATTAATCTTGGTATAAATTATTCAATCGTTGTTGATCCCACTGCAAATAAGGCAGTTATTTTACAAAATGTAAATGTTGCAATTATGCAAAATTTCAGAATTGAAAATTACCATATTCATCAACCAATTTTAATTTCCGAGGTTATGAATTTAATATTTAATGTTCAAGGTGTTATTTCTATTATGGATTTACAATTTATAAATAAGACAAATAGTATTAAAAATAAATTATATAGTTCATATGAATATAACGTTAAATTAAATACCCGAAGAGGTTTACTTATACCACCACCAGGTGGAATTTTTGAAATAAGATATCCTACTGTTGATATTGTAGGTTCTGCTGAGTAGGTACAAAAATGTATAGAATATTAACAGCATCAAAAGATACATACATAACAAATAGAATTATTAATAATAGGTTTCGTGCAACAGATTCAAATGTTGGCCAGGCTGGTACACTTGATCTTTTCAAATTGGTTGATGAATCAACCAGCGGAACAATGAAATCAGGGGTTTTTGAATTATCAAGGATTCTTATAAAATTTAATTATCAACCATTACATGATTTAACAGGAACAAAATTAGATCTTAATCAATCATCGTTTAAATGTACGCTTAAGTTATTTGATGTTTATGGGGGCCAACCTACACCTTCTAATTTTAAAGTAATAGTTTTTCCATTATCGCAGGCATTTGATGAAGGAATTGGTAGGGATGTTTTTCAATTTGCAGATGTGGATGCATGTAATTTTATAACTGCCTCAACATCAGAAGGTGAACCTGTAAAATGGTATATATCTGGTGCAAATCAGCAAGGATTTTTAGGTGCTCCTGATATTGATATTATAGCTAGTGGAACATTATCTGGCAGCACAACGAATGCTGCAATTTGGAAACAGCAATTATTTAGCACAGGTGAAGAAGATTTAAACATTGATATAACACAAATTGTTTCTGCAACCATGGTTGGTCAATTACCGGATCATGGTTTTAGAATTTCATATTCAGGCACACAGGAAACCGATGGTCGTTCTCGTTTTGTAAAACGTTTTGCTTCTCGTCATAGTACCAATACAAGAATTACACCTCGTATTATTGTACAATATGATGATTCATCACAAGATCATCATTCTAATTTTGTTTTTGATATTTCAAGTTCTTTATTTATAAACAATTTTCACCGTGGTGTTCCTGCAAATATATTATCTGGAACCCGTGCACACGGTGTTAGTGGTTCTAATTGTGTATTATTAAAATTAGAATCTGGTAGTTTTACCCAAACAACGACAGGTTCACAGCATAAAATTGGAAATAATTTTATAACTGGTGTTTATTCTGCATCATTTGCAATTTCATCATATAATTCTACATTACGTAATGAAATTGTTACAGCAGGTTCAGCAACATTTAATGAATATTGGTTATCACTTGATGGTTCTGTTGGGTATAAAACAGGTGTATTGGTTATAAAGGATGTTAATAGAACAACCTATAAACAAAATATTAGAAATTTAATAATTAGAATTGTTAATTTACGCCCTAGTTATATTTCTACAGAAAATGTTAGATTAAAGGTGCATGTTAGGGATACACTTGACTCAATTACTTACGTAAAGGTACCAAGAGAACAAAAAAGTTTAATTTTTAATAAAATGTATTATAGGGTTCGTGATGCTTATTCTGAGGATATAATTATACCATTTGATAAATCAAATAATGCGACATTATTATCAACAGATTCTGATGGTATGTATTTTGAATTATACATGGATTCATTTGATGTTGGTAGGGTTTATACAATTGATTTCTTGATTAATGATGCAGATTATGATCAAGTATTTAAGGATGTTGCAAGATTTAGGGTTGATATATAGGTGATTTAAATGTCTTCCATTACAAAAGGAATTGGTTCTAACAATGTAGGCTTTTTTTCACCTTCTATGTCTAAAGAAGTCATAGAAGGTAGGGAAGTCATTGAGAACAAAAGTTCTGAAGATTTATTACCTGATAGTAATATTTTAAGTACTGCGTCATATAAATATGCCGGCCCTTTACAAGGTATTAAATCAACACAACAAGTAAATACAGATTATTCAAGATTTGAAAATCATACATTTTTTAGTTCTGCCGAAGTAAATGTAAATGTTGCATTTGATAAGATTATTAATAAATTCCCATTTGATGGTAGAAAAAAAGATATTGAGGCATTTCTTGATGATTTTACAGGATTTGAGCGATGGGTATTTGATAATTTTCCTAAAGGCAGAGGTTATTTATTTTTTTCAGGCTCAAATGATGCAACAGTAGATCACGGTACTTACATTAAGGTTAATGATTATAAAGGCACATCATTTCCAACACTAACAAAAGCTAATACCGGTCGAACAGCAATAGATCCAGGCATAAATTCAATTTCATTTGAAACACATATTTTTATACCGTCACAAGCAAATGATAATCAAGTTATATGTCAAAAATTATCAGGTAGTGATCAAGCAATTACGTTAGCACTATCACAATCTTCGGTTACAACAAGTTGTTCAGTTGTTTTTGGGGTAGCATATAGTGGTTCATTTTTATCTGCTTCGGCAGATATTGATAAAGGTTCATTTCAACATTTGGTGGCGACCTTAAAGCGAGGCGGTGCAGGTGATAAATTACAAATTTTTATAGATGATAGAATGCAGGCTGAATCAAATACCAAAACAGCATTTGGTGAGATTAATATGTTGGCGGTTCCATTCATTATAGGTTCGGGATCATCACATAACGGTATAGGTGGCCCATCAGGTTCAACTGAAACTGGGCCGTTTATCCCTAAACAAACATTTTCCGGTGCGTTGGATGAATTTCGTGTATTTCATGATACAAGGTCTATTGTTGATCAAGAATTATATGGTGAAAAAACGATTTTTGCAAGTGATAAATTAAAATTATATTTTAAATTTAATGAGCCATCTGGCTCTTTAGGTAATGTAACAAATCTTGCACTTGATAGTTCAGGAAATGGGTTACATAGTACAATATCAAATTTTGAACGAACGCTTAGGGTTACAGGGTCAGATGCACCTATTGATGGTGGTCTAGATGTACCAATGAAATATGAATTAGACGATTTTAATCCCATTCTATTTCCAGGATATAATAATGTAATTAATTTAAATACTAGGTTAATGGTAACAGCATCATATTATGACAAGGTTAATCCTAACCTTATTACGAGGTTGGTTCCAGAACATTACTTAGTAGAAGGTAGAGTACAGGATAATTTTGATGATTATGAAGGAACATTTAAAACTGAACTAACAGGATCAGGTCTTCCGGGTACTGCAAAAACCGGCTCAGGTCAATTAATGTTATCATTATTATATGTATGGGCTAAACACTTTGATGAATTAAAAATTGTTATTGATGCATTTAGCACAATAAAACATACAAATTATGAAAATGTTGATGGAATTCCTGATCCTTTACTTTTAAGTCTATTTAATAAGTATGGGTTTGTTTTCCCCAATTTATATTCAGGTGCAACGCTAGAACAATATATAGATGGTGATAATTTATCACATTTGGTAGGCAGAACAAAAAATAGTTTACAATTTATACAAAATGAAATGTGGCGAAGACTGCTTATTAATTTACGAGAAATTATTAATTCAAAGGGAACAATTCATGCAATAAAGGCATTTTTTAGATCAATTGGAATTAATCCGGATAAAACCGTAAGAATACGTGAATATGGCGGCCCAACAATTCATTCAATTAAAAATTCTAGACAAAATAAAATAGAAGTTTCAACAATGTTAAACTTTTCTGGCGCGCTTGTGAATTCTTCACCAACGAATACAGATGCAAGAGGAATAAATACAGGCATACCGTTAATAAGATCACCATTTTTATCTGGTTCTAGGATAGAAACAGGTTATCCTGAACCAAATAGTACATTTGTATTAAAAAAACAATTTCCACCACACGGTATATCCAATAGGTCAAGTGATGGTTTATTTACATCGGGATCATTTACATATGAAGCAATTTATAAATTTCCACTTACAAGTTCAACAAAAACATATGCATTATCGCAGAGCTTGGTACGATTGTCGGTTACTGGAACAAATGAAGGTGAGCAGCAAGGGCTTGTTACAAACTTAATTGCTGAAAAGAATAAATTAACATTATTTATGCGTCCATCAAATCAATCACTTGCTCCAATTTTACGTTTAGCTTTGACAGGCGTAAATATTTATGACGGAGATAGATGGAATGTTTCATTTGGTAGAAATAGAAATGATAGTATTGGTTCATTACAATCATCATCATATTTTTTAAGGACAGCAAAACATAGTCATGGTAAAATTACTGATTCATATATAACTCAATCAATTTTTTCAGAAGATAGAACAAATACAAGAACCAATAACGTTTTTGAATCAATTATAGATACGTATAATAATTCGGGTAGTTTTATAATAATCGGATCTCAATCATTAAAATATTTTGGTACTTCTAAATTCTTAAATGATGTAACAAATGTCGGTAATATAGGACGAATAACCAATTTTGATGGTCAAATTGGTCATATTAGATTTTGGTCAAAAGCACTAGAACTTAATGAATGGAAGGAACATGTTAGAAATTTTAAATCATTAGGTGTAAATGATCCACTTAATAATTTTAACTTTGTTACAGCAACGACAGGCTCATTTGAGAGATTAAGGTTAGATGTAACAACTGATCAACCGGTTACAAAATCAAATGCAATGGGCGGAATAACATTATTTGATTTTTCACAGAATGCAATGTCAGGTGTTATTGGCTCACCATGGGATTTGGAAAACACAGGATCAAATCACAATATTCTTGATAAAAAACATTATCATATGTCAGGAACAGGTTTTCAGCCAAATAAACCAGTGGTTATTGCAGAAACATTTAATTATAGCCATTTATCACCATTTTTTGATGAATCACAAACGAATAATAAAGTAAGGATTAGGAGCTATATTGATGCAGAGAAAGCTTTAGAAAATAATGTGGCCGTTGCACCGTACCATAAATTAACTTACGCTGAACGTCCCAATGATGATAATAGATTTTCAATCGATTTTTCTGCAACAAATGCATTGGATGAAGATATTATAAATATTTTTGCAACTTTAAAGTTTTTAGATAATGCTATTGGTGATCCCGTTTTACAATTCTCCCCAGATTATCCAAAATTAGAACAGTTACGAAGAATTTATTTTAATAGGTTAACAGGTAAACTTAATTTTAAAACATTTTTTGATTTCTTTAAGTGGTTTGATACTTCTTTTGGTGTTTTTATTGATATGTTAGTACCGGCTGAAACAAGATTTTTAGGTGCAAATTTTGTTATTGAGTCACATATGTTGGAGAGAAATAAATTTGAATATCGATTTCCTGATATTTATCTTGAAGAAGCCCACCGTCCACCAACCCGGGAGGATATTTTATTAAGACAACTTGTTGCAAGAATAAAGGGTTTTTAAAATATGACAAATAATAACAATAAATATACAGGTGGAAAAATAAAGCCATTTAAAGATAAAATAACCATGATTATTAGTGGTGCCCCTATCGAATTCAACTTCACGTTGGGCGGTGATGCCACCAAGGTGGTGATCAGGATCGTCAACGATGAAGGGGCTGTGATTCGTACGATTCAGACCACAGGGGATAAAGGTTCTAATAAGGTTGTCTGGGACGGTAAAACAGACGATGGTGAAACTGCCACTGTCGGAAAGTTTCATTTTTATACGTTTTTCGTCTTCAAGGCCGTCAATGAAGACGGTGAAAACGTCAGTTGGAAGGTAGCCGGAAAATCAAGGTTCAACTCAATGACGTACTTGGGTTCTTTGGCAATATTGAATACCGAACCATCTATAGGCAGAGGTAGGGGTAGCACTCATAATTCACATCATAAAGATTACACTACAGGAAGTTTAAGCGGTATAAATACAATTGAAATTGATTCATTTCGTCAAGGCGTACATGCATTAAGCCGCGGAAAAGCAAGGCAAATAATGCCAACATTTAGTGTATCTACAATAGAAATTAGTTCAGGCACAATTCCTATTGGGACACCAAGGATTTTTGATGATAGTGTAATTTATGAAGATAAAACCGTAATGACACCACATGAACTTGCACTTCATCAAATTAAAGCAGACCCCAATATTGATTATGATGTAATATATCCAAAAGATACTAGTGATGCAGAAATTGATCCTGCTGTGTTAGAGCCATTTACTATTCGTGATGAAGTAACATTTACAGTGGCTCATGATGCAATAACTCGTAAAATAGCAGCCCATTTTCAAGATGGAAATGAAGATTCATTTGGCGGTTCTAATTTTATTGAACAAAAAAAGCCAAAGCATGGTTTTCCTTATTTTAAAAGTGGTACATTTAAAGATACCAGCATTATAAATGCGATAAACCCTTTTATTGATGCTTCTGATAAATATGGTCCATCAGGCAAAGATAGTAAAGGTGTACCATATGGCACCGCAAGTATACGCCTACCTGGTTTTATATCAGATAAACAAGAATATATAAGGCCATTTGATGAATCAATTATTAATTCATTCATTAGTAGTTCATTTGGTCATTTATCTGGTTCCATCGTTCATGTATTGGAAAATAACCATAGTAGTTCATATAACAGGTCAGGATCACACATATTTGATGGGAACCTAAATGAATCAGAAACCATTTCTGCAACAGCAGGTAGTGAATATTTGTCGGCAATTCAAATTGGCACAGATTCACGTGCATTTGGGGATATGCAACCATATAATATTAGGGGATTTTTACAATTACGTGATTCATTAATTAATACGTACCCACCATCAGGTTTTTTTAGTGATCAAAATTATGATAAGACATTATCTGCATCATTATATTTACCAAACCAATATCGAAGGCCGTTTATTTATAATGATGATAATACAATTATTTTTAACAGTAGTAGTATACCATCTCAGGCCCCTTTTGCAAAGGTCTCGGGTTCAAATTATGATGCCCAACCAGGCCCTCAACATGCTGGAGGTCAAGCAATAAATGTAGGTAGAAATTTCCAAGTCGGTATTGGTCTTATATCTGGTTCAGGTGCTGGTAATGCAGGATTACAAGGAAAACAAAATGTATTGGTTGCAACCGGTATAACTTCATCACTTTCACAAAGCCTAAGTGGTTCTGAGCGTTCACGTTATATGAGACATGGTTTAACAAATACTAGGCAGATTTCATATCCAATTATAGGTTCAAATTATTATGAAACAAGAAATTTATCTGGTTCAATTTATGCATTAGGCACAGTGCGAAAAGGAATTGTAGACAAACAATATGTGTATAATGCTACGCCTCAATGGTTTTCAACCAATGCCTCTAGTTCTATAAGCCCATTTAATGAAAGTATTTCTTATTTTGAAACAAGAAATGAACGTAATCGTATGACTGGATCACTTAATTTTTATTCTGGTACGATTATAGGAAAGTCCCCACTTCCAGGTTTTTCTCAAATGTTAAGGGATAAAACAAAAATTGTGATAGATATGAATCCAATTGAAACAACGGGGATTTATTATTCAACTGGAACAGCTTTTGTGACAGCAAGTTTACCGTCTGGTTCTGTTGGTTCTTCATATGCTTATTTTAATTGGGATTTAAGAAAGTGGGAAATGCATGGTGTTAATAGGCCTATCGAAAAACGTTCAAATGGTGATTTTTCAGATTTAAGTACAGGATTTGATGAAGCCACAGTAATGCCATATACCGGTGCTTGTGTTGCGTTTACACCTGGTGGTGTATATGCAGCCAATGCCGCGACTCCTGAGCTTCATCAAGCCGTAGGACTACCATTTTCAAATTATGGGTTTCCATGTGCAAGTCAATATGATGCAACAGGTTCACAAATATTGAAAATGTCAGATTATATTAATGCGCCATTTTTATTGGAAAAGATTGTTTGGGAATTTTCTGCATCATTTCCCCCAACATATCGTGGCGACAGTTCAAAACCCGCGGCTGCACCACCTAGTAAATGTACGTTTTTTATATTAAACCAATATAAATATGGCCTACCACAAGGTGCTCCATTAATTGAATTTGATCATTATAGTGGCTCAGTAACTGTTTCAAGAACGGTACAATATGGTGTTAATCGGGTTAAAGACCTTGTTACATATGGTAATATAACAAGGGTTAATACGGCGGTATATGATACAGGTCGTACCAGGCCTTCTTATACCGCAGGCGAAAGTTCTACGAAATTTGATTTTGATGATTTAAATATCAATGTTACCGGAAGTACAACCGGTTTTCAATACAGTGGTGGAAGCTATAAGGGTAATCAACCGGATGCTATCACAGGATCATGGAGGTTGCAATTCCCCTGTAGGCAATCAACACTTAGAAAATCTGGAATTTCAGAATTATCTATGTTTGACAGGGATCTCAACAATGACACCGGTGATTATGGCACCATAATACAAATGGTAAATAAATTAGGCACAAGGAATCTTATGGGATTTCCAAACGGTAGGAGTTATATTAGTCCTATCCCGGCCGCGCCGGTATCAGGTGTATGGAGCCATAGAGGCAGCGAGTATCATATACCAGCAACGTCAAGTCTTCCATCACCTTATTTATTATTACCAACAGATAATTTGGTATTTGGATTTCAAGGATTTTTTAATAGTCCGTTTTATAATATATCACCCCATGGTGACGATAATTTCCGTGGTGAGGCAGCCTTATTAACACAACAAGTTAATTTGGCTGAAGGGGCAAGTAGGATAATTTTTTATGGATCGTATATAAGGGAAGGTAAAGAATATCATCCATCACTTAACCAACCCCTAACAACTAATGCAATACATGAAGTTATTGGGAATGAACCAGTTTTAGATCAATTTCATGTTGAATATTCAAGTCAATATTATGGTTCATATCTAACGCGCATAGTTACAGGTTCAATGAATGTAATTTCGGGTACGGGTAGGGGTGATATACCTGATGCAAGACAAATAATGGGCCGATCCACTAGCGGTACATTAGGAACAACAGGCTCATTTTTGTTAGGTGTACGAATGTCAACAACCAGTGAAAGATATTTTGATTCTATGGTTGGTAATCCTGGTGCATATCATAATATAAATGGCAAAAAATTACTTGATACTGGGAGCAGTATAGCAGAATTTATGAGTGGTTCAATTATGTTGGGTCATTATGGTACTGGATATGATGAGTTTACTGATTCAGATTGGCCATATGGATTTCCATATGAATCAAGATATGCCTCAATTGGCAGAAATATTGATACTAGGATGAAAACAAAATTTCTAAATGATCAAGATGTAAGGGTTCAACTAACACTTATCGGTGGTTCAGGTATATACGTAAAAGATGGTGGTTCTTCACAACTCATGGGCGTTGCTCCTGAGCTTAAAAAACCATCTATAGATTTATTAATGAAATATTATTTTGGTACAGGACCTGTAAGTGGATCATTACCAGACATCAGAAGATTAAATTTCGAAGGTGCCAACCTGGGAACCCCCATTTTAAGGGGATTTAAATATGGGCTTGTTAATGCCGTTCGTCAAACAACGTCGATGGTTTTCAGGCATGATAGATATGGTCAATTCAGGGATATGCTTGAACAACGACAAGATACAAGATTTTTACTTGAACGGGAAAGCAAGAATGATGTTAGTCCCCCTACCTTACCACGTAAACAAATATCAGTTACTGATGGGGTAGTAACATGTAAATTTGTTGATAGATTAAACCATGATGAAAGAGTTGATCCTATGACAACAAATAGTTCAAATTTAGATCTATATGCAACATCATCATTACCATTTTTTGAACATAGATATTTTAATGCAGATGATAGTTTAATATCTATTAGGAATCGTAACCCAATTGAAGGTACCGCAGAAGAAACATTGGGTGGTCATACGGTAACTTTTGATTAACAGGTATATGTATGACAATTACAAACAAAGAAGCAAAAAAACAAGGACTTTTAAAACAGTTAGATAATAACGATGAAGTTAATCTTATTGTTTCAGTACCAGATTTTCAAATTGGATCGTCTGCATCTACAAAAGGTACCTTAATTCTTAAAGGTATTGCTGAAGAAATTGGTAAGACAGGATTTGGTAAATTATATGTAAAGAGTACTGATGGTAAGTTATATTATAAAAATCCTGCACATAATAGTGGTGATGAAGTTGATATAACAGGCGGTTCAATTACTGTTACAGAGGCTGACGGTAGTCCAAGTGTATCTGATGTTACAACAATAAAATTTTCAAACGGTACAGTAACCGATAATAGCGATGGAACAGTTACAATTGTAAATAGTGCAGGCACAGCCACGAATATTGCTGCGGATAATATTACTACTGGTGATGCAGCTGTAGCACTTGAAACATCTTCCGGGGATGTAACAATTGATTCACAGGCTGGTGCTGTTTCTATTGATGGTCATACGGGCGTTACACTTGCTTCTTCTAATTCTGGTGATATTACTTTAGATTCAGTTGCAGATATCAATATTGACGCAGCTGGTTCAAATATTAACTTCAAAGAGGGAGGAACAGTATTTGCTTCTCTCAATGAGGATGGCGATGATGCTTATTTAAATTTTGGTACCACTGCTGGATCTGGTGGTTATGGTATTCAAGATGATGCCGGCACTATGAAATTTAAGAATAGTGGTGGATCATGGACAGCTTTTGCCGGTGGTTCCTTAAATGACCTTTCTGATGTTAGCTATTCCAGTGGTGATTTAACAATTACTTCTCTCGATGCGATTATCGCTTCAGGTGATCTTATGTTAGATGTTGGTGGAGATATCATTTTAGATGCTGATGGTGCAGATATTTCTTTAAAGGATGCTGGTACCCAATTTTTAAAATTTACCAATAATAGCGGTGATTGTGAAATTTATAATGGTGTCGCTGATAAAGATATTATCTTTAAAGATCTTGGTGGTAATGAAATCTGTAGGATTGATGGATCCGCTGAATCACTTTTGATAGCAAGTGGAAAAAAGATTCAATTTGCTGACACTCTGGAATATATCACTAGTGATGGTACTGATCTTACAATTGGATCTGGTGCAGACATAATTGTTGATGCCACGGCATCAATAGAATTAAATGCCGATGGTGGAAACATTGTTTTCAAAGATGGATCCCAACAGGCCCTTAATCTTGATATGAATGATACGGCTGGCGACGCAGTTTTCAAGGATGCAGGCGATACAGAAATTTTTAGGATTGATGGAAGTGCTGATTCCCTTCTTATGGCAACCAGCAAAAAGATTGAATTTCGTGATGCTGGTTTATATATTAATTCTTCCACTGATGGACAATTAGATATTGATGCAGATACAACCATTGAAATAACGGCTCCTACCATTAAATTTGTATCATCTACAACAGTAGTACAAGAAACAAATACATTTCAAATTGGTACTGGCGCTGATACAGATATCACTTTTACTTTTAACGCCAATTCTAATGATGGCGTAATTACTTGGATGGAGGATGAAGAACAGTTTAAGTTTTCTGATAATATCCTTATAGTCGGTTCGCACAAGCTTTATTTGGGTGATACGGGTACATATGTGCATCAGAGTTCAAATGCCGCTCTTGATATTGTTTCTGATGGGACCGTTACAGTTGATGCTACTGGTGATATTGCATTAAGTGCTGACGGTGGTAATGTTACAATGGATGACGGTACAACAACTATTTTTGATTTTGATGTTGATAATGTTGTTTTAAAAATGATGGATGATGCAGACACAGGGGATTATTTTTCAATTGCTGTTGCTGCAAACGGTGCTACAACAATTACCACAGTTGATGATGATGCAGCCGCAGCAAATCTTACATTCACAATTGACGGTAGTTGGGATGCTAATATAACAGGTGCCATTACAATTGATTCATCAGCAGGGACAATTGGCATTGGTGTTGATGATGTTGATCAGAATATTAATATTGGTACACAAGGTGAGAGAACGATTTCTATTGGTACAGGAGCTTTTGCTGATGATATTAATATTGGTAATGCAACCGGTGCCACAGCACTTGATCTAGACGCAGGAACAGGCGGTGTCACAATTGATACAACCGGCGCCTTTTCAGTTGATGCTGCTGACGCTTCTAATATTACCGTTGCTTCTGGTGCTACCGATGAGAATCTTACACTTTCAGTTACTGGTGCTACAGCATCTAGCTTGATTCTTTCGTCTGCTGGTACAGGAACTGATGCTATAGATATTAATGCTACTGCCGGTGGTATTGATATTGATGCAAATGGTGCCTTTTCAGTTGATGGTGCTGCTGCTTCTAATATTACAGTAGCATCCGGCGATACCGATGAGAATCTTACACTTTCAGTGACGGGTGCCACAGCCTCTAGTTTAATTTTATCATCAGCTGGCACAGGCACAGACGCAATTGATATTAATGCTACGGCCGGAGGCATTGATATTGATGCTAACGGTGCTATAAGTATTGATTCTGCCGCTGGTTCTATTGACATCAACGTTGTTGATGGACAAACGGTTAAGATAGGTCTAAATGGTGCGGTTGAACAGGTTATTGCCCCCCATGGAACAGCCGGTAGTGAATTATATTCAGTAATCAATACTGCGGGTACCACCGATGGTTCTGACGCCGCCGGTTCGATTCTACTGAGTGCGGTAGCAGGTGGTATTGGATTAGCTTGGGCCGATAGTAAAGATCTATGGGCTGAAGGTGGCCAATTTGTAGTTACGGCAAACCATGATACTGCCGCTGCTATTAAATTACATGCCGATGCAGGTTCTAGTCAAACAATTCAAATTATAAATGATGAAGGTACAACCGATGGATCCGAAGGTGCCGGAGCCATTGATATTGAGGCAACAGTAGGGGGAATTAGTCTTCATGCTGCTGACGACAAAGATATTTCGATAGAAGCTGGTCAGGTTGTTATAACTGCCAACCACAATACCAGCGAGTCGATTAAACTTCATGCCGATGCAGGTGCCAATCAAACAATTCAAATTATCAACGATGCCGGTACAGCCGAGGGAGCCGAAGGTTCTGGGGCAATTGATATTGAAGCAACTGTTGGTGGAATTAGTCTTCATGCTGCTGATGACAAAGATATTTCGATAGAAGCTGGTCAACTTGTCTTAACTGCCAATCACGATGCGGCAGATTCTATTAAATTGCATGCCGACGCTGGCACTTCACAAACAATTCAGATTGTCAATGATGCTGGTACAACAGATGGTTCTGACGACGCAGGTGCGATTGAATTATCGGCAGCGGCAGGAGGTATTGGTTTAGCCTGGGCAGACGATAAAGATCTGTGGGCTGAAGGCGGTCAATTTGTAGTTACTGCTAATCACAACACTAGTGAGGCCATTAAATTACATGCCGATGCAGGATCTAGCCAGACAATTCAAATCTTAAATGACGAGGGAACAGCTGATGGTGCAGAAGGGTCCGGAGCAATCGATATTGAAGCGACCGTTGGCGGTATCAGCCTTCATGCTGCTGACGACAAAGATATTGCGATTGAGGCTGGTCAGGTTATTGTTACGGCAAATCATGATACAGCTGGTGCGATTAAACTTCATGCTGATGCTGGAACGTCACAAACAATTCTTATACAAAATGATGCAGGTACAGGTACTGGCGCTGTAAATATCGCGGCAGATGCTGGTGGTGTTACCATTGATGCCGGTCTAGACATCACTCTTGATGCCGACGGTGCCGATATTTTCTTTAAAGATAGTGGTACTGAGGTTGGATCATTACAGTTAACAGGCACCACTAATATGACCCTGAGATCAAAGGGTGATTTAAGTCTTGATTCAAATACAGGTAAATGGTTATTTGAAGATGAAGGTACACATGTTTTTCAGGTAACAGGTAGTAGTGGTAATGTTACAGTTGAGATACCTACATCAGATAAAGATTTAATTTTTAAAGTTAATGATGGTGGTACTGCAACAGAGGTTATGACAATTGACGGTAGTACATCATGGGTTGGTATCCATACATCAGATCCAGAAGCATATTTGGATATTAAGAATACCGTTGATGATGGTACAACAAATAGAACAATGCTAAGGTTACATAATTATCGATCTGATGATGCAGATGTTAATGACTTTGGGCCAATCTCTATTGATTTCGATATAGAAAATACCGACGGCGGTTCCAAAACAGGAACCGCAAGAATAGCAGCAGTCCAATGCCCCACCGGCTCCGATCACACCACAGTCTTAGGTGAAAAAACCAGCGGATTGTTATTTTCAACGATGAATGATGATACTTTATCTGAAGCCATGAGAATTAATGCTGTTGGTGCTGTTGGTATTGGGTTTACAGATCCAAAAACAGCACTTGATGTTCACTATACAGGTAGTACAGATCCAACTGGGTTAAGCAACGATACCGGCGGCGGCGAGGTTGTATATTTCGGTACAAATGCAACAGTAACGGCAGGTAAATTATATTATTTAGATACAAATGGTGCATGGGATGAAGCATCATCGGCATCAGGATCATTTCCACAGAATTCATTATCTGGTTCATCACAATTATTGGCCATTGCATTGGGTACAAATACAAATGAGAATGGTATGTTAATTAGAGGATTTTTTGATGCAACTACGTATTTAAATAATTTTTCATCCGGTCAGGCAATTGCAATTCACACAGCATCAGGTAAAATGGATACAACATTTCCATCTGGATCAGGTGATTTTATAAGAATGATTGGCTATTGTACAAATACAGCAAATGTAATTTATTTCAATCCAGCTGGCTCTTGGGTGGAGATTGCATAATGGCTACTTGGTATGTATGGAATGGTCATTCAGGCACCGATTCAGGAACACAATCAAATCCTTTTAACACAAATGAAGGTATACAAGATGCATTAGATGCCGCCTCTTGGGGCGATATTATATTGGTACATAAGGGTGACGGCCCATATAAACCAAACATAAATTTTGCAGATGATGGTAGTAACAATCATATTAAATTATTACGTTGGAAACCAAATTCAGGGCGTCCTGTTATAGATGGATCGTTAACAGAAGGTGATACATATGGTTTTAAGGTAACAAATCTTAGTGGTGATTGGCAAGTAACTAGTGTTTATACAATCGTAGGATTTGAAATTAAAAATATTAGAGGTGATGGTCCAGGTAATAGTTATGGTGCAATTTATTCAACGTCCTTTACAACTGCTCATTTAGCATATCTTTATATACATCATTGCGATAAGGGTTTCCGCGGTGATGCCGTTGGTGGTCCAGCTCGTTATAGTACTGTTGTTAGCTGTGTAATGAAAGATATAAATGATGGTGGTTCTCATGGAATTGGGTTCTATACAAAGGGAAATGTAAAGCTTTATAATTGTATTGCAATTAGAACATCTGGATTTGGGTTTGAAAATGCAGGAGCAAATAATACATATAATGAATATAGGCATTGTGCAGCTATAGATTGTGGGTTGGGTAACACTGAAGGATATAGGATAGCACATAGTAATGGTGGGACCGGTGTTATAATAAATTGTGTATATGTACATTCGGGATCAAGCATACAACCTGACTTTAGTGTTAAGTCCACGAGTGGCCAATTATTATCTCATTATAATAATTATTTTTATAGTTCAAACGGTTGGAATAAAACTGCAATTGGAACAGATCATGGAGGTACATTAACCTCTAATGCAAATAAGACTGAGAATATTGTTACAGGATCATCATTTCCACCCAATCCGGTTAAATTTATAGCACATTATCAATCTGGTACATCAATTCCAGATGCAACATATAGGGAAAATTTTCGACTTAGATCAGGTTCTGCATTAATTAATTCTGGGTCCGCCACGGCCGAATGTTTACTTGATTTTGATATGATTCCTCGTGGTCATAGGAACCCTGGGTCTGGTTCTATATTATTTCCAGGCGGTCCACGAATCGGTCGTGGTCCTGCATCATTGTTTGATGATAAACCTTTACATAGTACATATGTTTATGAAGATGGTTCAACACCACAATATTCTGGTATGTGGGGTAGTAGTTCGTTTGCAATTCGATTTGGCGGTGAGGTAGGATATTCTCCACCATTAGAACAACCATCTTGGGCAATCGGCGGAGATGATGGAGATTATATTGATGTTACCAGGGTGGTTAATGAAATAAAAAATTCAAGTTGGTCATTTTTTTGTTGGATATTAGGTGAAGCCAATGGTACAACAAGTGGTGATCACCGTACAATTTTAACAGTTCATGCAAGTGGTGCGATATCGGGTGAAAATTATTTAGATGATCGTTTTATATTCATGGTGGAGTCACCAAACGATAGTACTTATGCTAATATGTTACGTCTCCAAACTCACCCAAGCAAAGTTCATGGTACCCCAACAAATGCTATTTGGGATACAACAGGTGCCCATACATGGCGTCACGTAGGAGTGACATTTAATTTAACAGGCAGTGTAACCGGCAGTACTACAAACCCACACGTTAAAATATATCTTGACGGTGAATTAGAGGATGCTATTGATAATCCTGAGGCCGATATTACATTGGAAGTAAGTGGAAGTGATTATATGTTATTAGGTGCACAATATCAACGTGCTTTCCATATAAGTATAAATGCCAACACCCTCGGCCAGGGCAATCATCAAGCAACAGATATGAGTGATGCAACATTTTGGGACAAGGCATTGGATGCAGATGAAGTTTCTGAATTATATAATTCTGGTCTTCCATGGGATATAACTCAACATTCAAAATATGATTCAAATATTATTGCATATTATCCACTAGGCGATACAGATACGATTTCTGAGACAAAACAGGCAAATTATCCAAGTATATCTGCAAGCTCTGATTTGAAAACTGATATTCAAGATGTATCTGGCAATGGTCTTCATGCAGGATCAAACAATATGCAATCTGGAACATTTGGGTATTTATTTAATGATGATGGTTTGACAGGTTCAATATACCATTATAGAACATTTAAATTAGGTGGTGTTGTGCCAAATAGTAATTTTAGGCTTGTTGATGTTGGGCCGTATGAATATAACCATGAATTACCATTATTTCAAGGTGAGAGGCACGTAAGTAAAATTAATGGTATTAATTTTGTGAATGGTGATGGTGGTGATGATTACCATAGATCAATTGGGAAATTTATGGGTGTTGAAACAAGGCCGGCAAGAAGGTTCGAAGCGGCAGGTCGATTATATGTATTATCAACAGGTTCACATCAATCATATGATATGGACGCAGGTCATTAATATATTGGTATAATGTTTATTAATTATAATGATTTTATTCAATAATGATATCCGATTAATATAAGTTTATGATATTTAATTTAAAGATTGTAATATGGGCATATTAGATAATAAAACAAGAATATTTGATACGATACCAACTTTACGTGGTAGAAAAACACTAGTAAATAATAATTTTGGTATTGAATATGTATCATTTACTGATGCACATGCAGTATATGATCATAGTGCATCTGATAAAATTTATTTTGAAGCTCCGATACACCTGCCACAAGATACAATAATATATAATACGAACAATAAAAATCGTATTAATTTCACAAATCCTACTGCAGCAGATATTAAATATGTAGACGGTAAAGCAATTTCAGGGAGTCTTGCAGGAACATATGAAGTTTTAACTGGATCGGCATTTACTACACGTGCAACAGATTTAATTACATCACAAAGTATAAATAATTTTAAAAGGTTAAGGTTAATAGGTACCGTTGATAAATATTTAGATATTGTTGATTTTCAATTAAATACTGGTTCAATTGAATTTAATATTACACAATTCAAGCCATTTGATTTAACTCCTCCAACGGATACTTATAAAGCAAGTGTTAATCATGTTGAAAGTTTGTTTGAAGATAAGCGCCTATCAAATACAATTAATTACAGGTATTTACCACCAATAAACAAATCTACGATTAGAGTAAATGATGAGCCACTTTTGTTAGGAAACTATAAACGTTTTGGTCAAAGTGAATATAAATATGAAAATGTGATTTCTGATTTGGCAAAACGTGATTTTCATGAAATTAATTTTTTAAAAACATCTAGAAACAATAATATAGTTGGCCAATTTTATGAATTAAATTCAAATAAAATTTCAAAGTTATCAATAATTGATTACGGTGAATTTAATATTATATCGAAAGATACAAATGCTAATATTAATCAACATATATATTTTATTGGAAAAATTTATGATGATGATTATGGTAATCAAACATTTGTAAATATATTTACGTTGGTATTTGAAACATGATAGTTATAAATAATATACAAAGCAAAAGTAAACATATAAACGTTACAAGAAATTTTGCAATAATAAAATCATATTTTACTAAAACATTTAAAACACCGGTTGGTAAAACTGTATCTTCGGTATCAGACATTGGCTCGGCAGGCCACGCTATGTCAGGAATGGCTCAAGGCGAAGCGGAACTGTTACAAACTAGTACAATAACAATTGCTGAATATGAAATTACTTTTGGGGTTGATTTATTATTTGCATTATATAAAAATGCATATAAAGTCAAAATTACCGCATTAAACAATAACGTTGAGATATCAGGTGATATATTCTCAATTCAACAGGGCACAGTGTCTGGTCAGGAAACATTGGATACTTATGAGTCAGATGCTCATAATATATCACCAGGTCAGTTAGTAAATAATATTTTGACAAATTTTGCAAAGAAAATTAACAATAAGGTACATGAACAACCGGAAGGTATATTGGTAAATAAAAATGTTGATTTAACAACAAAAATCAATAATGATTTTATTGATTTAATTAGAAAAGATCTTTATCCATTGGCAGGGGTATCAATAATACCTTCAGATTCACATAAAATTTTTTCTTCTATTAAGCAACAAAATATTATAACAAGAAAAATAATTTCACCAGTGAAAGTTTGGAAAACGGATGAATCAAGTGAAAAAATATTTAACTTAACACCTCCTGTGATATTATCGAAAATTTTCCCTAATCCAAATGCAATTACAAATATTGAAAAAAATAGGCCACCTTTAAACATTGGTGATGGAACCCCATTATTGGATACTATTTCAAATTTAGGTGCGTCTATCCCATCCAACAATGCTGCAGAAATGTATGCAGGTAAAGTAACATTTGGTCGGGTTGAAGATATTGATAATGAAAAATTTTTACCAAAAGTTGAATTCAAGGGAACTAACATTGCTGAATTTAAAACAAAATTACGAATTGCCGGTGTAAAACATGGCAATAGTACATTTGAAAAAAATAAACCAATTCCTGACAAAATAATATTAAAATTTGATCTTCTTGATACACATAATAATATTGTTTCGACAAACAAACGACCACTTGATCATAATAAACAGGTAAAATTTTATTTAACACCTAAAACAAAACCTAATGTGAAAATTGCACATTATGCAAAAAATGTCATATTAAGCATAAAACAAAATGATTTAAATGCTACAGGTGTCAAGATTTATAAAAAAATTATAAAGAATTATGATAATTTATCAGATACGTTTTTTAGTAATTTTACACATATTAAAAATATAACAAGTGATATGGGAATTATGAAAATTTCTGATACTGTCCCAGAGTCAAGATCAGTTGTATATAGGATAATTCCAACTTATGGGCAAAAAATAGGGAATATTTATACTGATGTAACTACTGGCATAATACTAAATAATATTCCTATAAATGATAATAAAACAAAGTGTAGAATTTTCTTGGGCTCGCTTAGAAACGGGATCCAAATTCAAGTAAGTAGTGTCCCAAGAGGCGTTATTGCAATTAATATTTTGAGAAGAAATGTAACTCATAAAAGGAAAGATTTTATATTCGTTACAAATGATTTAGCTTCTTCTAATATTGCATATTTTGATAGCGATGTTGAACATGGGAAGGTATATGAATATACATGTGATTTAATTTATTCCTCTGGTTCAATTATTAGATCAAGCACAAGACAAATGATTGAATATACAAAAGTAAGCAATATGGAGGTTGAAATCTCTGCTGAAATTACTAATAAGTCATTTAAATATGTTAATGGCCAGTCCCGCCCAGATATTACAATTAAAATAAGTGAAATTATTAAAGATAAACCATTGTCTATATTAAAAACTGCACTTAATAAATCTGGCATAGAAAATTTTTACTTTGAAGAACTTAAAGATGAAAAAGATGTTATTGAACAATTAATATTTCATAGAATACAAAGAATTAATAGAACAACAGGTCACATTAGTGAATTAGGAATGTCACCAGGCGGTCAATTTAATGATAGCGAACAATCGGCAAAAACAGGTTCCCAGGCTTTAACAATGGGTAATAAATATACATATCGTATTTTTTCATATTTTAGGGTCCCGGAACAAATAATACCAGGATCAATTAAAACACATAGGGCAAATGTTCCAAATAAAAAATATAATGTTAATGTATTTAAATATTTCAATGGCCTTACAGAAACCAATGGTACTTTAATTACTGAGGATTCATTTAAATCTCAGCACGGAAAAGATATGATAACGCTTGGATATCCAATAAATATTATAGATGTTTCTACTGAATTTAGTGAAGCTAGACCAACGATTAAAAGTGCATCTGTAAAGATTATAGGGGATGGATATACTGAAATAAAGTGGTCAGTTAAAGGAAAATGTAGGAAAATAGATTCATTTGTAATTACTATGATAAAAAATAATAGTGCTGTTAATATTGGTACTGTACATGCGATAGGTTCTGGAAATACTTTTATATTTTATCATAATACAAAGCCAGAATCAATTAAATATAAATTAAATACAAATTTATTTAGGTTAACAGATACAGTACAATATGTAATACAACCGATATATCATGATTATGATATTGGTGAATCAGTAAAGACGAAACGCATAGAGGTTTAATATGGGCGAACAAAGCAATGGCGCTCCACCAAGCAGTCAGTCAGGAGACAAAGACAAAAATCTAGATAAAGATTGTGGTAATCCAAACCTAAAAGAAGAAGATTTTAAGACATGGCTTTGGTGCCAACAACAGGAAGGTGAACCTCCTGTGACACCATCCTATACTGATGAAGATGGTGAGGAACACGTGAATACGCAGGTTAAAGTTTTAGGGCCGGATTTATTATCTAATCTTGGTGTTAATGGTTTAGAAGAACCTAAATCAATAAATGCAAATTCTAAGGATGATAGTCCAACGTTACAAATATCATCGCCAGGAAACAAGATTGATATGCCAAATGATTATTTGGAGGATTGGGCCATTAATGCAAATGTGCCAGAAATTATTTTATCAATGGAGTTTAAACCTGCGTTTGATTCTGCTAACTATGCAAATATTGTTTACAAATATATTAGAAATTTAAGATCAGCTAGGGAATTAAGATCAGAAAATATTAAATTTTTATTTGAAAAATTAAAAGCAGAAGGTGATGATGAGGTTAAAAAACTTGTAGATAAATTGGATGATAAATTTGAAATATCATTTAAACATATACAGGATAGATTTAAATTTTATGGTGAACTTGGTAGTAAATTTGCAGATGTTAGCGCCAGATTTGACAATATGATTACAAATGGTAATTTAAAAAAACAGGCAAAATCATGGTATAAGAATTCTGCAGATGCACCAAAAATTATTGCAAGTTTAGATGATGTTGATGAGTTATTTAATTCAATGGGTTATGCAAATTCTATAGCTCCGACTGATAGCACTGCACTTGGTCATCAAAAGTGGACAAATACAAAGAAATTAGTACAAGTTGCATCAGATTTAAAAAATCTTGCCATGGGTCGTTCACCATATATTTTTACAGCAAATCCAGATGAACAACGTCAGGACTGGTGGGATAAGATTAAAATTGATCCAAGTTTTTCGATGAGTCCTGAAATAAATGTTTTTACTGGTTTATATGAATATTTAGGTGAACCCTATGATCGTGATGTTACTGTTGGTGTAGGTGCTGATGATCATGTCCATGCTGCCCGTTCATTTCACCTATCTTTGCCTATTGCATCGTCCGGTGCAGGCGTAGATGATAAGATATCATATTTACTTTATTTACTTACACGTGAATTAAAATTTTCCCAATTTTTAAAATTTGAAAAGCTAGTAAAAGGTGGTAAAGTACCAGGCAAACACAGGATAGATCAGTTAATAAAAATACGAGAACGATGGGGCCTTACAACAAATAATCCACTTCTCGAATTAATTGGTAATATACCTGAAAATATATTTGTACCAGTTGAAGGTAAGAATCGTTTAACTGGGTTATTAATAGTTGATAAAGATCAATATGATAACCCAGAATCAATTGTTTTACCGTTTGAAAGCTTTAGGTACCAATATTATTCCGATCAAAAGATAACACCTGGTAAATTACATTTTTATGAATATCTGGTTAAGGAAAAATCACCTAAAGAAGATACATATGGATTTAATCTCAGCAGGATGTCTAACTATACTAACGATATAAAACAGATGACATGGGATATTGAAGTACTGGCTGAACTAACATTTATGCACCCAGGCGGCAGCAATTGGTCACCAATAGATACAGGTACAATAATAAGAGGTATTGGTACTAGCTTTAGGCGAATTTGTAAATTTGGTTCATATTTTTATATTAAATCCATAAATCAATTACAGGATTTCTGGGATGAAGCTCAAGGTGATATACCTGAAAATAAAGTTACGTTAGCCAGCCCTAAAACACTTGCCAACATGCCCGCCGGGCTTGACGGACATATGTACACCAAAGATGAAGATGCAATTTCTGCAGCATCACAATTTGCATTAATAAGATTTATGTTAGATAATGACATGAATATAGAAGTTGGTGAAAGAATGTATACTGCTTTATATGAATATGCTGTATTGAAGGATGCATATAATTTAGTAGTAAATAATATACCAGAAAACCCATATTATACACCTGGTACAATCGACGCAGAACATATTTATCAGATATGTTGGAGGTGGCACGGATCTGATAGTAATTCAGGTGGTCCCAGTACGCATCAAGTAAAACTTGCCGAATATTACAACAAGCACGGCGTTGTTGAAATCAATGCTATAGCACAAATTTTAGACAGTATTGCCCATCGCTTGTGTAGTGTCATCCACAAACAAGCCGGAGGTTCTAACTTTAAGAATTATTTTGGTGCGGCTATTTATAATGATGATGGTATAATCACGATCGACGGTGCTGCAACACCAGGTTGGTCATTCGCGAAAGGTCAATTTCGTTGGGGAACAATTGATCCAAACCGTGCTGCGTCTTGGACGTGTTTTTTTGAAGAATATAGCGATTCCAATCAGCTTGTAGGCACCACCAAAACCAACTCCACGCTTGATGAATTTGTTGATGCCACATTCCACCATACGAGAGATAATGATGTGTTTGGGTTTATGATAGGCACATTAAATACAATAATGTCTGAATATGATCAACACTTTGGTGGAGATACATCTAATTTTGATATTTATCCAACTGAAAATAATGGTTATGCTAGGGCAACATTATTATTGCTTGTATTTGAGTCATATTTAACTGCAATAAATGGTATGCCGGGAGGTGCCGAATTCGGTGTTGAGGTAAGAGTGAAAAAGGCCCACGTCGAGCCAGGAGCCCCAGCGGTCCTGATTCAGAAGAAGGCCTATCGGGATTTAGTGCTTATCGTTGGTCCATGGAAAATGATGGGATATTCACTTACGTTTCATCATATATCCAAATTAAATGTGTATGCAGGTGCATCATCATTTGAAGATTTGGATGAAGATTTAGATACAGGATTGGATATTTTGTCCAAACAAGCCTCAGGTTTTCCTACATGGAACATACAAACAGATCCCCCAGAAATGAAAGAGTTATATAAAACATTTTCTCAAGCTTATAGAAGAGATATGAAAAATACAGAAATTGCTCGTAATATAGCACGTTATATGAAAGTAGCACAACTACAATTATATCCTGGATTTGATAATGATTTCAATACTATAATAAATAAATATTCACAGAAACTTTTGACTACTACTTCAAAGCACAGGTTAACAAATCAAAGTATAATATTACGTGAATTTGTAACAACAACATCACCTTCACAGCAATTTTTGTCACTTTTAGAATTTAAAAGATTTCAGATGATGGGCATTAAAAAAGATTCATTTTACGCCAACCAATACAAAATTGGATCAGGTGAGTTTAGGGCGCTTAAATCAATGTTACGTTCTACGGGACTTAAATTAGGTACAAGTGTAGATCCTGTATTGGAAAAAGGTGTTAATTTCAGAGAAGGTAAATATGGCCGCCCATTAAGGATTATGTCCATTGGTATTCCCGCAGAATATAATTTATTTTATATGTCGTCACAATCAACGATAGATGTTCCAACACTTACAACGGCACCATCACAGGATAATTATGGTACAGTGAATGCACAGAATAATTTTATTAAAATTAATGTGTATCGCCGTGATCCTGAATTTCCACAGATTGTTTTTCTACCACGGTCTTATATTTTTGATATTACACGTTATGTAATAAAACCATGGCGTTATGAACCAAGGGTTGATGATGTGAAAGGCGAGTCTTTTGCCTATAGTGAAACTGGTGGTGTTCATCCCCATGGTGAACAATTACGTGATGAAGATTTACGACATGTAAAGACGTGGATAAATAGGAATGAGTTTAATAATCCATCAACATATTCTGGTGGGTTATCAAATAAAAGTGCCGGTCCATGGCAGGATTTTATTAATGATGCCGAAGGTAGATTTGATGAAGCAGGTGTTATATTGGATGATCGTAAAAGGATTATAAGAAATCATTGTGTAAGTGATCTTTTGGGAACATACATAAAATTATTAACAAGTATTGATACGTCGGAAGGTGCATTTACCGACTGGCAAGAAGGCATGGAAATAGCAGGATTACCAGGTGAATACCTTACCCAAGAAGATTATGATGATTATAGAAAATTAATTGCAGCGTATATTAAATCAAAAACAGGTGGTGCAACTCTTCAAGATGTTATAGGTGCATCTGGTAAATCTGGTAAATTTTTAGATCAATTATTAAAACTTGAAAATGCTACAAATACATCATTTATGGGACAGTTGGACTATACTGTTCCCGGTATACCAAAAGCCGCAGCAATTGAATTAACAGAAGATCTTGTTTCATTTATTAATTTATTTACACCGGAATCAGTTTTAAATTCCGGTTCTGGGATGTCCAAACGAATTTTTAGACCAAAGTTATTTGGCAGGATATTTAATATAATAATTGATCCTGATGATTTTTATATTGATCCTGAGTTATCGGGATTTAATAATCCTAAAGATAATCAGGCAGGTTATGAATTGATTAACAATAAAAGGTTTCAAAATTTACTTATAGGCCTAGAGAAAACACCATCCGGTGGCTTTAATAAAAATAGTTTTAATAGGTTAAAATTAAAGCCTAAGGATCCTGAAGAGATTTATGTAAGTGAATTTTTTGTTACAATTAGTAGAATAACTGATGAAGGTTAAAAATGTCGTTTCCCGGTAGAATAATAAGTGTAATTGATGTTCCTGAAATAAAGAAATTTACACTTAAATTTGTTTATAATTTTTTCTTGCCAAATGAATCAAGTACAAATGCTAATTCACCTCAATCAATTGGGCCAAAGGCAATAAATCTACATAAACAATATTCAAAATTTAAGGGCAAAAGTACTTCAAATGCAACAAATAATTTAATTAATGATACATTAGGCAAATTAATTCCAAGGTATATTGTATTAAATTTTAAACCAGCATTTCCTGCAAAAACGATTGATTCAAAGAACCTATCCTTAAATGTTGACAATGTCTTTAATAAGCACGCCGACAAAAAATTCCATGCAGGCCTAGATAAAATTGTTATCGGAAAGAATAAAGATATTATTCATTCAGAAATAGAGTTTTCAAATGGTGCATTTTCTGTGTTTAATTTTCAGGATACCGGACTTGATGGAAAGATGTATTTTCTTGCATCCGGTTCAATTGCAAATAGATTAAATGCACAAAATGAATCACAAGCAAAATATATTTCTAATAAACTTAAAGAGGTACAGGCATCACTAGGGAGTAAATCACATACCGATCAAGCAAAAGTATTAAATGCATTAACTAGTAAAAATGTTGTACCTGATTTTCTTATGGACGCATTGAATAATATTGAAACAGCAGGTAGAAAATTTGTTGATGATGATGGAATTCAAAAAACAATTGATTCAACAGTTGATAAATTTAAATATATTTCATTACCTGTAACAATTAATAATAAACTTATATATAAAGTTTTGACAAGTGTTAAAGAAGATAGGTTAGGGATGTATCATGATGAACTTACAACAAAAATAGGTAATGATACAACCCCCTTGAGAAAGGCAATGGACATACAAGGTGCTGCACATAGTGCATATGATCCAAATTTAATTTCTGAAAATGATTATCAATCCATGGTGGAACAGGTTCCTAAAAATCAAATTGCTTTTGATTTGAATAAAATTGATTTAGCAAATTTTACAGGCATTAAAAAATTACAGGGTTATGAAATTAAAAAATTTCGTATTGATCTAAATGGTGATAGATGGCCGGAAAATACAATATATGTTGAAGACCCTGATACTAATTATTATGTTGATGCTGAAGTTAAGTATGGTCACACATATGAATATATAATTCGAACAGTTTTTAGTTTCACAGTATTGGTTGATAATCCTAATGATAATAAAGGTGGTTTAACACTTGCAACTGTACTTGTTGCATCTAAGCCCATTATGAATAAGATAAAATGTATTGAAAAAATATTTCCAAAACCACCAATTAATATAAAATATTTTTATGATTATGAAAAAGATGGATTAAGATTAATTTGGGATATCCCTACGAATCCACAGCGTGATATTAAAAGATTCCAGGTATTTCGTAGAAGTTCGATTTTAGATCCTTTTGAATTAATCATGGAATTTAATTTTGATGATAAAAATCCACCAAAATATAGTAGCGGTGAAGCAATTGATCCATCATTATATGCTAGGGTTAATGATTATGTATTTACTTATCTTGATAGGGATTTTAATAAAAAATCAAAATATATTTATGCAATGTGTTCAATAGACGCCCATGGAATGACATCAAATTATTCAATACAAACTGAAGTATTATTTGATAAATTTAAAAATGTATTAGTTAAAAAATTTATATCTCATGCCGGCGCACCTAAACAATATCCAAATTTTGTATTACAAAATACTTTGGTACAAAATAGTATACGTGATTCAAATCATTCTAAATTAAAGGTTTATTTTGATCCTGAATATTTAAATATAGTTAATAATAACGATGAAAATCTAGGATTATTGGCCACACGTGATTATGGTAAATATAGGCTTGAATTTATAAACATTGATTTACAGAAAAGTACAGGAATTGATATAATTATGGATAGCACAACAGTAAGAAATAATGCAGAATTACTTGATCTTGATGATTTAAAAAATTTATAAATAGGAGACAATAATGGGGTTTTTACAACACGATACTAACAATATAATTTTGGACGCGGTTTTAACTGATACAGGGAGAAGATTTTTGGCGAGAAATGATGGAAGTTTTTCAATAGTAAAATTTGGTCTTTCTGATGATGAAGTTGATTATAATGTTATTAAACACTATGGAAGAAATGTTGGTAAAGAAAAAATTGAAAAGAATACACCTGTGTTTGAGGCATTAACAAATGGAACCCATGCTCAAAAATATAGATTAATTTCAATTTCAAATCCAAATTTAATTAGATTACCTAAATTTAGAATGACTCATGATAGTGGTGAGGGAACAGGGTCCATAGTTAAATTATCTAGAACAGACAATACTGCACAGGTAACAGTACAACAAAGAATTACAGGTGAAACCGATGTTGATCCAGAATTACGCGATCAAGCATTTTCAATACAAGTTAATGATTTATTTTTAGCAGTTTCTCCGGCTGAATCTGCGATTAACACAGATTCACAAAATATTTCAACGTATATTAAAACACGTGATGCAAGTCTAGTAGGAAATAATACCGGTGGAACTCAGGTAAAATTTCAATTAGGGATGAGAACATTTGCATCCACATTATGGGCAACATATGGTACAACTGGAAATAAATCACTAATTAAAACATATGTTAAAGTAACAGGACTTCAAACAGGTATTGTATCAGAATTTGAAGTTCAGTTAGAGGATAAATAAAAGGTAAGAGGTTTATGAATGGCTACTTTTAAAGAATTAGGTCCACAAGACGTTAAGACAACTAAATCACACATTAATCAATTAATTGACGTTATTCAGGAAGATGTATCTGGATCAAATACTAGAAGAAAATATCAAGTATTTGTTACAGGTGGCGTAGGCCCTGGTGTAACATCTTCACTATTTCAAACAGTATATGATCAAGATTTTTCACTTCCTACTGCAAATCCAATTTTTGATGTTACTGTTGGGTTATGGCATACATGTAGTACAGTTGTTAAAGCGCAAACTGATGAGGACTCAACGGGCAAGAAATTATTTGAATCATCATCATTAATGATGCGTGAAAAGATTAATAATTATCGACAATTTGCACAACTATTATTAGGTGATGCAACTGCACGGTTTACTGCACCTGCTGGCACCGAGGTTGGCGACGGTGCACAATTAGATTCAACCTCTTCTCCTTGGAACCAAGAAGGAATTAATGAGGCATTATTTATTAGTTTTAAACGTTTATTTGTAAGGGATCAAGTAAAACGTGAAACATTTGCGATGAAATTTTACCAATCTGCATCAAGGGCTCCGAATGCAGCTAATGATGCAGGTAATGGTGCAACTATTTTAGGGGCAAGAGCTGATGCAGGCGGCGGCAACGGTCCGAATTTAGCTCAAACAACTGAATCTGGATCATTTGTTTACACTGATGCTGGTGCCGCGACAAATAAAGAAACTGCATTTGGTGGACAGGTGTCAAATATTGTTGATGCATCAGATACTAGCAGAAAAGTTGGTGTTATATATAATGATCATGGTATTGCTGTGTTTGATCTCGCAAAAATTATATCAGGGTCACAGCATGTATCTGGTACAATTAATGCAATGTCAGCAAACCCAATGCCAGACACAGGTGGTGGTATACCTGCAGGAAAAACTATAATAGGGCATATTGATACAGAAAATCCGGGTGCAAAATTTATACCTGATTTTATGGTTTCTGCCTCTATTGATAACATTATTGATCATGTGTGTGAGACACGTTTTAGTTCAGGAACACTTACAGCAATGACGTTTCAAAATATTACAAATGTTAATTCTACATTGTTTTTTTGTAGGGCTTCTGCAGATGAATTTAACTACTCAGCAAATCCAACATATATTGATAGTGAAAATAAGATTCAAGTTATTGATACAGGCCAAGAAGATACACAGAGATCATTTACATTTGTTACATCTGTCGGAATGTATGATGCAAATGATAATCTTTTGGCGGTTGCAAAGTTATCGAGACCAGTTGAAAAAAATGATGAGAAAGATGTAACATTTAGAATTAGACTTGATTATTAAAAAATAATTTTTACTGAGTATTATGTAGATGTCATTTATACGAATAACAAAAGACAATATTGAAAATCATACTCTTATATTAAACCCGGTGCAAACATATTTTTCCAGCACTGCAGATGCTGGGACTGGGCCTGGTGGTATAACAGGAAGTATCAATTTATTTCCAAGATTTTCAGAAAGTGAAAAAGAAATTTTACGCCTTGGTGCGTTTAATGAACGTGATTTTGTTGATGATGATGTGTCTTCTGCATATAAAAATATTAAAACTTCCGAAAATGCTGCCGGGGTAACAATTGTTGGCGGTATTCATCATTTAATGGAAAAAATAAATTCTTCATCAGTCTCTCTTAGGAAAAATCAGGTAATAGAAATACATCGATTTGTTCCAACTGTAAAGTTTACACAAAATACATTAAGAAAAAATGTTGTACGTAATGTATTAATGCCATTTTATAGGTCTTCAATGCCAACAGCCCATTGGGGATATTCAAATTATCATACATTAAATTTTTTCACGGCATCTTCCGTACCATCACAATCTGCGATATTATACCCAAATTCTGCGTCTGAAGGTACAAGTTTAACAACGTCAGGTTCATATGTTTTGGAAGATGAGTTTACATTTGATTTTTATATTAATCCAAGATATCACTTTGAAAAGGCTGGTACAATTTTTCACTTATCATCATCATATGCGGTATCACTCGTTACTGGGACATTATTATCAGATGAAGTCCCGGATGAAAATGAAGGATTTCGGATAATGATACAGCTTAGTCATAGTGCTGATACAAAACCATCTCGTATTGCAGTGACTGGAAGTTCTAATAAGGTATTTGATGGTACTTATCCAAATAATCTTACATTTTTATCAGATGATAATTCATTAAGAAGAAATCATTGGCACCACGTTGCAATTCGATGGGGAACATCTACCACAGATCATGGTACTGGTTCATTTATTATAGATGGAAATAATGCAGGTACTTTCTTTATTCCGTCTTCAACGATTGCACCAAAACCATTTAATGATTCTGGTAATCCATCTGTGTTATGTATTGGAAATTATTTAGAGGGTGATAATTCAGGTGCTGATACAGCACATTCGTTATTTTTTAGGGAAAGGGTTGCCAATAGGGAAGGTGTGCCATTATTGTTACCAGGTAGTGATACAGAAGATCCAAATAACGTTGTGTTAGGCCATCCATTAAATGCAGAAATACATGATTTAAAGATTTATGATACCTATAGGTCACCTTCACAAATTTATACATCATCTTTGCAGGGTACAGATGATCTTACAAATTTAAAATTTTATGTTCCACCATTTTTTACCAGAGAGTCCCCAACCAGAACACAAGTAGGGGATCAAGGTGGGGTATTTATTACGCCGTTTCAAACATATGATGGTGAAACAAATGATCCATTTAACGTTGATTTATCATTTGGTGTAGGTGGATTCTATTTAAACCTTGAAAATTTTACAAGAGATTTTGCAACAGGACATTATCCTAGGTTGTTATATTTAACTGGTGCACAAATTACTGTGCCAACAGAGGAAATGTCTGCTACACAATTTTTGTATGAATCAGGATCTATTAGAAAACGTAATGTGACAGTATTACCCTGCGATAATGGTAGATTTGTACCAAACTATAATTTATTAAGAACAGGTTCAACAACACAAGAAACAACTAATCCACCAGATTTTGCATTATCAGGGTCAATTCTTGATAAATATACAAATGATTTAGATGCGGTTGATTTTAGCATGATTAGTTTAACAAATATGTATGATTTAGATGCACATACATATCCAGGCCTTGCAATTGAATCCGGTTCAATTATTAATACTATCGCAGGTGCAGGTCCAGAAAATTATTCAGGCACCGTTCCTTCACACAGAATTCCGACCATCCTACAGAGGACACGTGATAATACATCAAATGAAGTTATATTTTTTGATATTAGCAATGTATACTATGGGGGCACAATTGAACCAAAATCATTCAAGGTTACAGATTCAAATATTTCAGGTACCGATGGATGTATAGGTATTACGTTACAAGATGACGGTCGAGGGAACATATATAGGGCTGATTCAAAGACACAGCATGCAACATGGAATTCTGTTGGCAATATTTTTTATAATGAAGGAATTGTGCTGGTAAAAACACCAAATATACCGTTTTTTGGAAGGGATCAATTTAATATTGAATTAAATGGTACATCTGAAATTAATGTATTAAAATTTAATTTGCCTATAGGCGCACAATTGCTGAATTCTTCATCTAATATAAATTATGTTGAATTAACATCATCACTTGCACATGAAAAAAAGGATCCGTATGTTATAATAACGGGTATTAATTATCATGATGAAGATTTTAATGTTGTAATGAGAACTCACCTTGCTCATCCGGTTTATAGAAAAGCAGGTGATAAAATAATGTTTAAGACAAAAATAGATTTTTAGGAAATTTTATGAAAGATGTACATATTGGGTTGGATATATCAACCTCCGTTATTGGCATATCAATTTTAGACCCAGAAGGTGAATTATTTGATTTGCGTTGTATTAAATTTAATAGTAATAAACAAACATTTTGGGAGAAAACAGATTCTGTTAAGAAATTTATGTTAGATTTATCTGATGAATTTAATGTAAAACAGGTATTTGTTGAAGAAAATCTTCAAAAATTTAGACCAGGATTCTCATCTGCAAAAACTTTAACGACACTTGCAAAAATGAATGGAATTGTTTCTTTTATAGCACATGATATTTTTAATGTTATACCATTTAATGTAAAAGTAAATTCAGCAAGAAAGGTACTGGGTATAGAAATTAATAGAAAAGCAAAAACATATAAAACGAAGCAACAGGTTTTTGATCAGGTACGCGATAGAATAAAATATGATTGGCCACAAAAAGTATTACGTGGTGGGCCTAATAAAGGCAAAACAATTTTTGATAATTCTTGTTATGATATGGCGGATGCGTGGGTAGTGTGTAAAGCTGGGCAATTATTAAGTTATTGAACATTAAATAATTTAATTACATAATTTTTATATATGTTTACTATTTCCGATAAAATTAATTTTTATAAAAAATTATTTGGTAAAATAAATATTGAAAATGATCACAAGAATATAAGCGTTAAGTGCCCATTTTGTGCAACACATGGTAAGAAAAAATTATCAATTAGAATTGATAATGATATTATGCATTGCTGGGTATGTGGATACAAATCTAGAAATTTAATACCAATAATAAAAAAATTTTTTTCAAATGATATTCTTGATGAATATTGTCAAAAATTTTATAAAAAATTAAATTATTCCAATGATATTGATGTTGATGAAATTAAGCTAAATTTCCCAAAAGATTTTAGATTATTAACATTAAGCAATAACAAATATGATCCAGATATTAGAAATATTAAAAATTATTTAATTAATCGTGATTTATGTGAAAGTGATTTTTGGTATTATAAATTTGGTTTTTCAAATAGAAATGATTTATATCGCAGGGTTATAATGCCATCCTTTAATTCTAATGGAAAATTAAATTTTTTTGTTGCAAGAACAATTGATAATAATAAATACCCAAAATATTTAAATTCAAGTGTGTCTAAAATTGATATTATATTTAATGAGTTAAACATTAATTGGAAAGAACCATTAACAATTGTTGAGGGACCGTTTGATTTGGTAAAATGTAATTCAAATGCAACCTGTTTATTGGGGTGTCAATTATCTGAAGAATCATTATTGTTCAGTGAAATTATAAAAAATTCAACGCCAATAATATTGGCACTTGATGTTGACAAACAATACAGGCAACAACAAATAGCAAAAAAATTATCAACATATGATATTAATGTTAAAATGTTATCATTAAGTGGTTTTCAGGATGTTGGCGAGATGTCAAAAAAACAGTTTATTAATGCAAAAAATCATGCAAGACAATGGACATCTACTGGAATGTTGCAATATAAAATAAGTAACATTAAAAGTAAGGCCATTATTTAAGTTTGGATCATAAATGACCATTAAAGTTGCACATATATCTGATATTCACTATCGTGGTCTTATAAGGCACGTTGAATATAGAAAAGCATTTAAGTATTTTTTTAAAAAATGTAAAAAACTTAAAATTACACATATTGTTATTACAGGCGATATTTTTCATACTAAAACACAAGGAATATCACCCGAAGTAATTGATGAATTATCTTGGTTTTTTAAAAGTTGTTCAAAACTTGCATCAACTCATATTATTTTAGGTAATCATGATTTAAATTTAACCAACCCAGACAGGCAGGATGCAATTTCACCAATTATCAATGCATTAAATGATAATAATTTACATTTATATAAGAAATCAGGTGTATATGAGTTTCATAAGGGTTATAATTGGGCAGTTTATTCATGTTGTGATAAAAAAGGTTGGGATAATGTCAAACCCATTAATGGGATGGTTAATATTGCGTTATTTCATGGTTGTGTTGTTGGTTCAAAAACAGACACAAATTGGGAATTAGAAGGTGAAGTTAAGGCCGAATTTTTTGATGGTTATGACATTGCAATGCTTGGTGATATTCATAAAAATCAATTTTTAACTGATGATAAACGAATTGCATATCCTGGTTCTGCAATTATGCAATCATATGGTGAGTGTGGTGAAAAAGGATTTTTAGTTTGGGATATTAAACCAAACGGGGCATTTGATGTAAACTTTCATGAAATTCCTGCAATATTTCCATTTGTCACAGTTGAATGGCAAGGAAATTTACAAGATACACTTCAGTTGGCATATAATAGTCCAGATTATTCACGATTTAGAATTAAATCATGTGATTCAATACCACAAAAAGAAATTAAGATTTTACATAATGAATTAAAAAAAATTAAAAAAGCACAGGAAATTGTGTTTAAAATTGATAGATACGTTGATTCAAAGGTGGTGTTAGAGGATAATACTACAATTATTAAAAATGATTTATTTAATGTGAAAACACAAATTAAATTAATAGATGATTTTCTTAAAGGGGTTGAATTTAGTGATAAAGAAAAACAACAATTACATAATATTGTTAAACATTACGTATCAATAATTACATCCAATGATAATGTAAATCGTAACATAAAATGGTCAATAAAAAGTTTAAAGTTTGATAATTTATTTTCGTATGGAAAAGGAAATAATATTAATTTTAATAATTTGAATGGAATTACAGGTATATTTGGCACAAATAGATCCGGTAAATCATCAATTGTTGGTACAATTATGTATACATTATTTAATACAACAGACAGAGGGCCAATTAGCAACTTACATATTATTAATGCTAGAAAAGGTCACTGTAAAGCTGAAATGATATTAAATGTAGGTGGTAAGGAATACAAAATAGAACGACAATCTGTACGATATGAACAAAAGTCAGGGAAACAACACGGAGTGACAAGCTTAAATTTACACGAATTAAATGTTGGATCACCAAATGTTTATCGTGATTTAAATGGCCTACAACGTAATGATACAGATAAACAAATTAGAAATCTTATAGGAACATCGGAAGATTTTTTAATGACATCATTATCATCGCAAGGTGATATGAATAAATTTATTAATGCTGGTGCAATGCAAAGAAAAAATTTATTATCAAAATTTTTAGGATTAGAAATTTTTGACAATATGTTTGATTTGGTTAAAAAGGATTCAGCAGAGATTAAGGCGGAATTAAAAAATACACCTGATAGACCATGGGATATTTTAATTTCTGAATTAAATGAAAAATTAATAAACAAACAAAATCAAATAATTGAATATGATACTGAATTATCAAAATTACGATTAAAGTTACAATCATTAAATATTGAATTATCAACGTATGATAATGATAATTTTATAAGTGAAATTGATATTAAAAGTCAAAAAGAGCTAATATCAGAACAAATTATAATAATACATAATATTGAGGAAAAACTCGATGATTTAAGGGCAAAAAATGATGGTGTTGAGGATGAATTAAATAAGATATTTAGTGTTAAAAGTAAATTTCCTTTGAAGGAATTACGAACACGTTATGAAGAACAAAAATTATTAGAAAATAACGTAGTTTCAATTAAGCATACATTAAAACGTGAGAATGATGAATTAATAAGGCAACTAAGGTCAATTGAAAATTTAAATGATATACCGTGTGGTGACCAATATCCTATGTGTAAATTTATAAAGGATTCATATGTTGATAAAAAATCACTAGATAACCAGAAAATACTGATTAATGAATTGGAAAATAATCTAAAAACATCAGAAGAAGTTCTAGCAAATATTGAGGCTGAAAAAATAAGTGATAAATTAGAGAAATATGAATCACTTTTAATTAAAGAATCAGAATTAAATACAGAAATTTCAAATAATGTTTCAAACATAGTAATATTAGAGATTTCCCTTGAACGACAACAATCTACCTTGTTAGATATAGAATCATTGCTTAAAGAAATGGAGAAAAAGATATCAAAAAATAAAATAAATACTAATTTAGTTATTTTAAAAGAATTAATAGCAGACTTAAATTCAGATATCAACCAACTTGATGCAAAGAGAATTTCAAGTGCAACTGAAATAGGTCAATATGAGGTACAATTAAAAAATTTAAAGAAGGAAAGAAAAAGCTATGATGTTTTAAGGAATAAGTGGAGAATATATGATAATTTAATTTCAGCAGTATCTAAACGTGGAATACCAACCCACATCTTAAGGCAATTATGTCCAGTTATAAATGATGAAATTCAAAAAATTTTACACGGCGTTGTTAATTTTACTGTTGAAGTTAAACCAGATGTTGAAAAAAATGCTATGCATGTATTTATAGATTACGGTGATTCTAAAAGAATTATTGAATTGGCATCAGGAATGGAAAAAATGATTGCATCACTGGCAATACGGGTTGCATTGATTAATATTTCATCACTACCTAAAACGGATATGTTTATTATAGATGAAGGATTTGGTGCACTTGATGAATCAAATATTGAGGCATGCAATAGGTTACTAGATTCATTAAAGAAATGGTTTAAAAATATTATAGTTATAACACATGTTGACGCCGTAAAGGATATTGTTGATAATATGTTAGAAATAACAAGAATTGGTAAGGATTCAAGTGTAATATATAATTAATTGTATAAGGACGTTAATAATGAAAATTACAACAAAGCAACTTAAAAAAATTATTAAAGAAGAACTTAACAACATTATTCAAGAACAATCCCATGTATTACTCACAGTTGATTCAGAGGGTAATGTATATAAAGGCGATGGTCAGAATGAACCGTTAGGTTTAAATTTTTCAGATTATGAAAAAGAATTTGAAGATAAAGACAAGGTATTTCTTGATTATACGGCTCGTAATCAATTTTTAAAGGATCTTGATACAATTGATAAAGATTTATCATATAAAGTAGGAAGTCCTACAGCAGGCCCGGTTGTTAAATTACCAGACGGAAAGCTTCGTGGTCTACGCAAAGCAGTGTCTCAATTTGCAACGACAAAACCACAACCACCAAAACCCAAACCGAAGCCCGATCCACCCAAGGAATATAAAGATCAATCAGTTATAGATGCATTACTTGCGGTTGAAAATGATGATCAAGCATTACGCGCAATGATTAAGGATATAATGGATGATCCTGACATGGATACAGTTAAAATTTCTTTTGATCCTCGTATTAGCGCAAATAAAAAAATTCAGTCCTGGATTAGTGGGGCAATTTATGGCGCAGCTGAAACAGCATATCGCAAACGTAAGGGCTCTGGTGCATATGTTGGTGATTAGTGTATATTAAATGGTGTTTATAAGGTGCTTAAACATGTTTTCTAGTGATCTTAGGATATAATATATAGTGACCATAACAAATACAATTACAAGACAATCAGGTGCCTCCAAACCAAGATTTAGGTTATCCGGTCAAGGCACAATGCAAAGACCAAACACAACCATCGACAATACAAAGCGCCTAATTGCAATTAAAACATACGATTTGATAACAAGTTATCCAATACTATATAAGGCCGGCCCTGGCGCGATATTGGACATATTAATAAGATCTAATGTTATAAATAAAAATTATAATGATGATATAATTGATATTATTGTACAAGCATTTAAAAAATACAAAAGTGAGAATAATTATAAACAGGCAAATGTTACTTTCGATACTACAGATGTTGGTAGGCGTTTAATGCAAGGAGAAAATATAGTGAAAATTACTAAAGGTGCTTTAAAAAAAGTTATACGTGAAGAGATTGAAAATTTAAATGAATTATATGAAGCAGATGATGAAAAAAAGCCGGGCCTTGAAGTTTCAGATGAACAACAATTAGGTGCTGTCCAATCAAAAACAGCCGCAAAAATGGCCGGTTCAGAGGATAATCCGATAAAATATATGAAAATGTCATCACTTTTGGCAGATAAACCGACAAGTGAACGTGGTGAAGGTCTGGCAATTTGGGCAATGGATCTTGCGAACAATGATATAAAACTTGCATATAGTTTATTAGACAAAGCAAAAATGGAACTTGCGCAGTTTAAAAAGCAGGTATAATTTTCATATGTTTATAGTATAATTCATATATATGAAATTTATTAATAATATAAATGAATATCAGTCTATACACCAACATAGTGATGGGTTTTTTATTATATCACCACGTAATTATAATTTTATAGAAAATAATCTAGATTGTCAAGTGTGTGGTTTTTTACTCTTACAAAATGATGATGTGTATGTTGAAAAATTTAGTTGTTGTATTAAGTGTGGTTTAAAGTGGGCCGAACCAAATCGTGATAGTTGGTTAAACGGTTGGCGCCCAGATGATAATGAAATTAAGGTTGAAATTTTGCAAAGAAAAAAATCATTAATTAATATTAATGTTTAATTTCAATTTTCAATCATATTTATAGTTAAATATTATTTCTTGGAGTATTATATGTTAGGTTATTCAAAATATCAAACGCTTGGTCAAATTATAGATTCTACATGGGGTGCATCTTCCATGGAGGGTAATATGCAATCTACAAAAATGTATAAATTACCACAATATTCAATTAAAATGAAGATTGTTGATGAAGGTACACTTCGGTGTGTTTTTACCACTATTTTAACCTATGCAGATAAAGGCACATTACATAATCAATTACAGGCACATGATGATCAGTCGGCAAAGATTACTAATGATGTAATTAAACAGATTAAAAAATTATATAAAAAGGATGCAGGTGAAGCATTAAAATTAAAATCACGTACAAGTAATGTAAGTTTTGAAATGATTAATATGTCACCACATTCTCCTAAACGTACAGGTTGTTATCGTAGAGAAACATTTTTTGATATATCATAATTATGGCTAAAAAAAGACAAATAATTGACAAAAATCGTCAAATTCAGGAGATTTTAAAGTGTGGTAAAGATCCTGTATATTTTATGAATCAATATGTTAAAATTCAACATATGACAAAAGGCCTGGTTAATTTTAAAACATTTACATACCAGGATAAATGTATAGATAATTTTATTAAGCATAAGTTTAATATTGTTTTAAAATCACGTCAATTAGGTTTATCGACACTTAGTGCAAATTATGCGCTTTGGCTTGCCTTATTTCATAGGGATAAAAACATATTAATTATTGCAACAAAATTAGAGGTTGCAATGAATTTCATTCGTAAGATGAAAGTTACGCTTGATTATTTACCTAAATGGTTAATATTACCAGAAATTACATCTTTTAATAAACAAACAATTGAATTTAGTACCGGTTCCAGAATTAAGGCTGTTCCAACATCAGATGATGCTGGTCGTTCAGAGGCATTATCACTATTAATTGTTGATGAAGCCGCATTTGTTCGTAAATTTGATCAATTATGGATGGGCTTATATCCAACGCTATCAACAGGTGGTCGTGCAATTATAATTTCAACCCCAAATGGTGTTGGTGATCAATATCATACAATATATTCAGATGCAAAAAATAATCAAAATGAATTTAATCCAATTAAAATAATGTGGTATGAGCATCCTGATTATGATGATGAGTGGTTTGAAAGTCAAACAAAAAATATGTCAAAGCGACAAATTGCACAAGAATTATTATGTGATTTTGTTACATCTGGCGATACATACATGTCAAGTAATGATATAGAATGGGTTGGTGAATGTGTTAAACCACCAATTGATAAGTGGGGAAGCCAAAGAAATATTTGGGTTTGGAATTATCCATTGTCAGAACACAAATATATTATATCTGCCGATATTGCACGTGGTGACGGCAAGGATTATTCCGCTGCACATGTAATTGATGCTACTGATGGCAAAGTTGTTGCAGAATATCAGGGTAAATTACCCCCTGATAGATTTGCAGAATTATTATATGAATTAGGTATGAAATATAACAAGGCATTAATGTGTCCTGAGAATAATTCATTTGGTTATGCAACTATTTTAAAACTTAAAGAACTTAAATATCCAATGTTATATCATAGAAAACGTAGAGGCGTTTATATTGGTGGTTATGTACCATCAACAGATGCAGATGTTGCAGGTTTTACTACAGGTGGTAGATCAAGAAATATGATTTTAACAAAATTTGAGGAAATTATAAGAAATAAAGAATTAACCATTTATTCTAGCAGATTTTATAATGAATTAAAGACATTTGTTTGGAAGGGCTCAAAACCACAGGCGATGAGAAATAAAAATGATGATTTAATAATAAGTTTTGCAATTGGTGCATGGATTTATGATGTTTCATCTGAATATAGTAAATCAAGTGATGTTATAAATAATGCATTATTATCAGGAATGTCACTTGATAAAGGTGAATATTCGGCGGAAAGATTTAATTTAGGTGATGTTGGTAATAATGTTCTTTCAAAACCATCGCCTGTTTGGTCTATTGGGCAAAACAATCCTGAGAGAATTGACAAAATTGCAAAATCATTTGAAAATGAGATGTTAAGGTAATATTATTGTGGCAACGAATAGAGATTTATTTAAAAGATTAGCACGACTTTTTAAATCAGGGCCTGTTGTAAAGCGTAAAGTTAAAAACTGGAAGGCCCCAACAGCAACCTCGGCCCTTGATGTATTTAAAAAGACGTATAGTCACATGTATAGTTCGGCGATTAATGCATATGGTTACTATGATCGTTTAAGTAGGTACAGTGATTATAGCGAGATGGAATATACACCTGAAATAGCAAGTGCCTTAGACATTTATGCTGATGAGGCAACATCACAAGATGAAAATGGGTCAGTTTTACACATACATTCAGAGAACCCAAAAATTCGTTCCTTACTGGATGAGCTTTTTTATGATACACTTAATATTAATTTTCATTTAAATTCCTGGGTTAGGCATTTATGTAAGTATGGTGATTTCTTTCTCTTTAATGACGTTTCAGCAGAGCATGGTTTAATTAATGTATTTCCAATTCCGGTTAACGAAATTGAAAGAGAAGAAGGATTTGACCCTGATGATCCATTGGCGGTTAAATTTAGATGGGCATCACAAGGTAATCAGGAATTAGAAAATTGGCAGGTAACACATTTTAGGTTATTGGGTAACGAAGCATTTCTACCGTATGGTACATCAATATTGGAATCTGCAAGACGAATTTGGAGACAATTAATTTTAATTGAAGATGCAATGCTGGTTTATCGTGTTGTTAGATCACCTGAGCGTAGGGTTTTCTATATTGATGTTGGTAATGTACCACCGGAAGATATACAAAATTATATGGAGCAAGCAAAAGCAACCTTAAAGTCATCTCAGGTAATCGATAAAAATACAGGTAGGGTTGATTTGCGATATAACCCACTGAGCGTTGACGAAGATTACTTCCTTCCGGTGCGCGGTGCAGAAACAGGAACAAAAATTGATACACTTGCAGGTGGTACAAATGTATCTGCGATAGAAGATGTAGAATATATACAAAAGAAATTATTTTCCGCGCTTAAAGTTCCAAAAGCATATTTGGGATATGAAGAAAATCTTACATCAAAAGCAACCCTTGCACAGGAAGATATACGATTTTCTCGTACAATTAATAAAATACAGCGTGTCATACTCGCAGAACTTAATAAACTTGCAACCATACATTTATATGCAAATGGTTTTACAGGTGAGAATTTAATAAATTTTGAATTACAACTTTCAAATCCATCATCCATTGCCCAACAACAGAAATTGGAATTATATCGTTCCAGGTTTGAAATTGCTGGAACTGCCCCGGAAGGTGTATTATCACTAGCATGGATACAAAAAAATATATTTAATTTAAGTGCTGATGAAATTAATCAGATTCGTGAAGACCAAGAGTCTGATAAATTAAGAAGTCTTAAAATAGAAGAATTAAAACTTCCTGAAGCCGGTGGCGCAGAGGCCGGTGGTGTAGAGGCCGGCGGGGAGGAACCTGGTGAAGAAGAAGCAGGTGAAGAAGAAGCAGGTGATGAAGAAGGACCGTCTGCAGAAGATTTATTTGCGTCAGAAATATCTATCGGTAATTTAATTATGGATGCAGAAAGTGATATTATAGGTGATAATTCTGATGATAATACATTAAAATTATCAATAGAGGATGAAGATGCTCCTGTAAAGGCACAAAATCAAATAGAAAAATATAAAAGTAATCGTAAACGAAAAAGGTCAGATTTTTCATCAGATATAAAAGGGCCAAATTTTAAAGATATTGTTTCTACTGTAAAATATGATGTTTATGATAAGCATTTTTTAAAAAATGTTGCCGTAAATCCATTTAAAGAATCAAGAGATATAGATTCACTTGATGAATTTTTAGATAAAAAATTACATGAAAATGCAAGATTAACATCTGAAGTAAAATCAGTATTAAAAAACCTTAAAAAGGAAATAAATAATAATAGTGGTAAAGATGATAAAAACATAACAGGTGTAAAAGATATTCATGGCTAAAATACATAATAAAAAAAGAAATGTTGGTTTGATTTATGAGTTTATGGTTAGATATATGTCTAAATCATTGATTGATGGTGATGATATTAAATTTAAGGAAACTAAAAAAATATTTAAGAAACACTTTAAACCAGGTACAGAATTGTATCGTGAATTTAGGTTATTTAACTCACTAATAAAAACAACCGTTGGTACAAAATTCACCGCACAATCAATCTTAAGTGAAGCAAAAATTGCTGCTAGAGACTATAATTATGATAAACTAAATCGTGAAAAATCAGTTTTAATTAAGAATATTAACCACAATTTGTCTGATACAGGATTTTATAACTTTAATATACCTGAATATAAAATGTATGCAACAATACAAACATTATTGAATGATTGGAGAAATACAGGTGCATTAAATCTTGGTCGAATTGCTAAGTATGAAAATTCTATTATGGAATGGCTTGTGAGTGAAAAATCAGCAATTAATTTGGCTGAATGTGTTGATGATAATAGTAATAATTTGGTATTACGATTAATGTTAGAAAAAATTAATAAAAAATATAATTTAAAATTATCAACATTACAAAAAGATATTTTGCGTGAATATGTGTTTACAAATAATATTGATAATTTAAAACAAACATTAAATGAAATAAAAATAAATGCCGATCAAAATATTAATAAATTAAAAAATGAATTTAATGATAATAAATATTTAATAGAAAAGATTGAAAAAGTTTCTAATATATTAAATGAACAAAATCTAAAAGATATTAATGATGAAACAATTATTAAATGTTTTAAATTAATTGAATTAAATGATGTAGTAAATTTCTCGGAGGAAATAAATGTCTAGTGAAACAAAACAATTACTTGTAGATTACCTTGCATTTGAATATACTCCAGATATGATTAGTGAATCAAAGGAAAGCAATAATGGTAAGGTTTTTTTAAAAGGGGTTTTACAAAAATCTGATACATTAAATCAAAATGGAAGAATTTATCCTCGTCCAATATTGGAAAGGGAAATTAGAAATTATCAAAAATTTATTCTTGAAGGTCGAGCATTAGGTGAACTTGATCATCCTGATTCATCTGTGGTTGAATTAAAAAATGCATCACATGTAATAAGGGAAGCATATGTTGAAGGTAATGTTGTGTATGGGACAGTTGAATTGTTAAATACACCTTCCGGTAAAATATTACAAAGTTTGTTAGAATCTGGTGTTACCTTAGGTATTTCATCCAGGGGCGTTGGATCAACAAAAAAAAGTGGTAATCAACAGGTTGTACAGGATGATTTTCAATTAATATGTTGGGACTTTGTTTCTGAACCTTCAACACCTGGTGCATTTATGGTTAAGGAATCAAAAATTCACACATCAGAATTAAACAAAATTTTTACAAAATCAGATCGTATAGATAGGATTTTAAATGACATTATAGATTGGGAATAGTGAGAACATAATATGCCATTAGACAATCCAAAAACACATCCAGGATTCGTACCAGCCTATCAGGTATCTGCAATACCATATGCAACATCATCCGCCGCCGCTGAAGTTGGAAAAGGGCCAGATGATATGGTCGTTGTTGAATTTCCGTATGTAACAAGATTTTTTACAATTACAAATTGGGGTAATCAACATTTGAGTGTTGGTTTTACGCAGCAAGGTCTTCTTGCATCGGGTGGGTATTCTTCATCTTTTGATGGACAAATACCGGCAAATACAGAAACAGATGGTCGTAAAAATTATTTTACTATATTATCAGGTACGACATCACCAAGGTTAGAATTAAGGGTTAAGAAATTATTTTTTGAAGCCCATGCAGGTGGAAAAACCGCATTTAGCTTAGTTGCAGGTTTGACAGGAATACATCCTTCCCAATTCCCGGTTATTACCGGTTCAGATGGATTTCAAGGGGTTGGATAATATGCGATTGAGTAAAAATCAGTTAAAAGGTATAGTCAAGGAATGCTTGGTTGAAATTTTATCGGAAGGTATACAATTAACTGATAATATAGTTGAAAATAAAGCACCTGTAAAAAAGAATTCTCGGAAAAAAAAGAGAAAGAATCAGAATTTTGAAAATAATGTCAATAATACGATAAATACTATGACAAAAGATCCTGTTTTGGCGTCTATTTTTGAGGATACGGCTAAAACTACACTTCAAGAGCAATATAATACTAACGTTGCATATAATCCAGACAGCCCAAATTCTTCTGATATAAATGTGCCAGTAGGTGATATATCTACACAAATTGCAGGTGAACTTGACCCAGGGGAATTACCGGGCGCAGAAAATTGGGCTAAATTAGCATTTATGAAATAAATTCTATAGTAAAGCATATTTATTATTGTATGTAACTGCATAGGAGCGTAATATGAAACGTATTAAAAAGCTTACTCTTAATGAATTAAAGAAAATGGTTCTGAAAGAAAAGGCAAAAATGACTAGTTTTGGTGATGTGCAAAAAACTGAAAAGGTTGCAAAAAAGACAGATGAAGTTGATGCTGATGAATATGCCGATAGTCTTGAGCACAAAATTGATTATTTAAAGGTATTAAAAATTAAAGAAAATAAAATGAGATCTGCTTTATCTAATTTAAGGCGAAAACGACAAAAAATTCTTAGGGATCTGTCGGAGGATAAATAAATGTCTACCATTAAACATCCGGGTGCAATAAAAAATGTTAATGAAGATGAATTTGATTTAGGGTCATCAAGCTCTAAATATATGTCTGAATTATTTCCTAATACACCAGGTGATGGCAAGGTAAATACACCTTCCGGTGCAGAGAAGGAATCCAAGGAATATGCAAAAGAAGCCGCAAAAGAGTTGTTAACAGCCAAGGTAAATATTCAATCATATCCATATGCCGGCGATTTTGCAGATGAACATGATCCAACATTTCCTAATGCACCTGACCCAAGTTTACAACATGAATATGCACCAAATCCAAGGATTTCTGATTTAATTGATGATAATGGTAATTTGGTTGGTGCAGCAACAAAGGATGATGTAAAGCCTGGTAATTACCCTGAATCATATTCAAAAAGGACCCCTTCCAGAGGTTTTGGTGTTGGTAGTGGGCGTTTAAAACCATCTGAATCTTCACTTAAAATAGGTACATTTTTGGTAGATAAAATTAAAAATGAAGAGATTGTTGTTAGCCTTGAAGGTACCGGTGATGGGTCTGGCGCCCAATAAAATAAAAAATGTCTAATTCAAATTATGATTTATTAAGGGAATTCTTGGCCTGGAGTATAAGTTCTTACGGTGGTTATGAACTTGGATCAAAAACAGCAGGTAAAATAGATAGGCCGTCATTAAAGGCATCCAATACATTCCCATATGTAATAAAAAATCCTGATTTAGATGATGATATTGAAGAAGATGATGATATTATTGATGATATAGGCGATAAAATTCATTAAAAATTAAAATTTATGTGATTTTTATATTTTGTCTAATATTTATTGTTAGTAATGTCTGAGGAGTGTTATGCAAACCAAGTCAATATTTGAAGAAGCGTTAGCTGATGCAAGGCAACTTAAAGAGGTTGCTGAGCAGAATGCAAAGAATGCAATTATTAATGCAGTTACACCAAAAATAAAACAATTAATTGAAATGCAGCTGGGAATTGATATAGTTAATGAAGTAAATGAGGGTGATGAAGTAAATGATGATGATCTATTATTAAATTTATTAAACCCAGATACAGAAGGTGATGTTAACCACCCAGAACAATATGTTCACCACGGCCGTGAAGCTGATGCAGAAGAAACAAATCCTACACCTGGGTTTGAAGATGGTGAAGAAAAATTTGTTCTTTCACGAGAATCACTTGAATCATTAACATCGTTAGTATATGAAAAAGCTACTGACGAATTAAAAGAAAATAATGATAGCATTGAATTACAGGTTTTAAGGGCTAGTAATGATACAATAAAATTTAAAAATGCATGTGTAAATTTATATGAATCAGGCAGGAAAATTAATTGCAAGAAATATAATGAACGTATACGTCAAAAAAGAAGCAAACTATTAAATTTATATAAAAAATTAGAAGAAAATAATCATAAATTTAATAAAAATAAATTTCAACTTTTAAAGGAAAAGTTGGAAACAACCAATCATTTATTAATGAAATCCTATGATAAACGGATCAATAGAGTTCAAAAAAGGCTAGATAAGCTAACTGAAATCGCTACTAAATTGAATAACAATGAAGTGGGGAGTAAAGTGAACGCTAAATTCCGTCGTGGTATTGGCAATCTATATACTGAAGCTGTTGGGCTTGAAAATAAAACAAATATTAATACAAAAGAAGTTACAAAGCTGCAGGATAAGATTTTAGAACTCTATAATCTAGTAAAATAAGGAGAAAATTATGAGTAAGAAGTATAGTCTTTTATCAGAAAAAGACGTAACATTAAAATTATCAGGTGTTCCAGATGAGGTTGAACTTGATGATCTTGGTATTGAATTAGTTGCTGATGAAGAAGCTGGAGAAGGCGAAGAAGGCGAAGGCGAACCTGAAGGTGATGTTGAAGGCGATGTTGAAGAAGATCTTGAGGCAGAACTTGCGGAATTATTTGGTGAAGATGATGATACAGCCGATGAGACATATGCCGAACAAGATGATGCAGCCGATGAAGGCGGTGATGATGTTGCTGAATTCTATGAGTTTATGGAACAAGATGATGATGCAGCCGATGAAGGCGATGATGATGTCACTGAATTCTATGAGTTTACAGAAGGCGATGATGATGAAGCCGATGAAGGCGATGATATGGATGAGGTTGTTGAAATTGATGAAAATATGTTACGTCAAGAACTTCGAAGAATGAAGAAGCTATTTGAAGGCGATGGTGTTTCTGATTTCGGTGGTGGTTCAGTTGAACAAAAAGATATTTATAAAACACAAATGAATAAACATGATGCTCTCAAAGCTCGTGTTGTTAAAGAGGTACGCAAAAATCGTACTCTAAACCGTCAGTTGAAGGCACATCAAGTCGCCTTGAATCAACTGCGCAAACAATTATCAGAAATGAATTTGTTTAATGCTAAATTGCTTTATGCGAATAAGCTCTTACAAAATGAGAATTTGACTAAGCATCAAAAGCTTAATGTCATTAAATCTCTTGATAAGGCACAGAGCTTGCGTGAAGCAAAGTTGTTGTATAGAGGTTTATTGGAGTCAATTGGTGATTCCGGTAAGAAGTCACTTAATGAGTCTTCAAAGCAAAGAGTACGAGGTTCAGCTTCTCGTTCAACGAAGTCGGGTAACGCAAATGGCGAACAAACCGCACGTTGGGCAGAGCTTGCTGGTCTTCTATAACAAATATAAGTTTTTAAGGAGTATAAAAAAATGTCAAAACAATTTAGTTTAGAACATCTAACAAAAGATATTAGAGAACGACACATTGGAAATTCCTCTGGTCGTTTAGTTGAAAAGTGGTCTAGGACTGGTCTTTTAAGAGGCCTTGAAGGTGTTAATCGTGAAAATATGTCACGTTTACTTGAAAACCAGGCAGCCCAACTTTTACGAGAGCAAAATGCTCTATCAACCGGTGCTGCTTCAGGTACAAGTTCTGGGCAGGTCACTGGTTTTACAAATATTGCATTTCCAATTGTACGTCGTGTTTTTGGTGGTTTGGTTGCAAATGAGTTAGTCTCACTACAGCCAATGAGTTTACCTTCAGGTCTTCTCTTCTACCTTGATTATACGTATGGTACAAATGTTGGTGCTGATGTAAGTACGGCAGGGGCGCTTGGAACATCCCAGGCTGCCATATATAGTGCTGGGCAATCAATCTATAACAATCCAAGTGGTAGGGGTGTCCAGAGTGGATCACTTGCTGCTGGTGGTATGTATGATCTCGTTGGCACAGGTTACACCAAGGTGCATTCAACAGCTAGTGCATCTAGTTGGCAATTATTGGCGTCTGGTGCGTATCAGGGTTCAACAACGTTGCAGGATGGTAAAACACTTCATGCAACAGGCAGTGATGGGCGATTGGTTGATTTCGATGCACAGGTTACTGATGCAATTGAAGCAGATACAACCGGTGCTGGTGAAGGTAAATTCCAGTTCTTGATCTGGGATGTTACAAATATGCCATCTGATCTTGATCTTTCAAATTTCAAGCAGATTGGTATATACAAAGAAGATAGGCAAACTGTCGGAGCTACAGGTATTGGCGTCTTTTCTGCCAGCCACCAGGCCGGACAGAATCTTCATAACCTCCGCCGCCTAAATCAATTAGGTACATATTCTGCTGGTAAGTTTACTGTTAATCCGCTTGTGACCACGAGTACATCCAATGCGGCACTTTTGACTGTTGTTACAGGTGCACTTTTGGGTACATGGTCTGGTGCTTCTGCATCAACTAGTGGTTTGTCAGGTTCTTATGTTGTATCCCCAACTCTTAATGTTGAGAGTGGTGTTGGTTCAGCACTTACGGTTCCAAGTTTCGAATCAAACTTTGCAGTTGGTTCTGACCCACAGCCGTTGATTCCTGAAATTGATATCAAAGTTGAATCAATCGCAGTTACAGCAACAACCCGTAAGCTCCGAGCCCGTTGGTCTCCGGAACTTGCGCAAGACTTGAATGCATATCACAGTCTTGATGCTGAGGTTGAACTTACCCAGATTCTTTCTGAGCAGATTGCACTTGAAATTGATCGTGAGATTCTTAATGATCTCTTGACTCAGGCTAATGGTGCTAATTTATTCTGGTCGCGTGCACCAGGTAAATTTGTAAATAAAGAAAGTGGTAACCAGGTTACTCGGGCAACTTCACTTCACCCAGGTCCCCAATTTACGGGTACTGTCCGTGAGTGGTATGAGACTCTTGTAGAGACTATTATTGATTGTGCTAATACAATTCATCGTAAGACCCTGCGGGGATCTGCAAACTTTATTGTTGTTAGCCCTGACGTGGCAACTATCTTAGAGTCTTCGGTTCTCTACAAACCAAATTATTCACTTGATGGTAATGGTCAAGTTAGTAATCCAATGACAATGGGCGCTGAAGCAATTGGTACTGTTTCTAATCGCTTTACGGTTTACAAGGATCCATATTTCCCACGAAATAAAGTCCTTGTTGGTTTCAAGGGTGGTAGTTATCTTGAGACAGGTTATGTTTATGCACCGTACGTGCCATTGATCGTCACTCCTACTATCTTCGCTCCTGAGGACTTCACCCCAAGAAAGGGTGTTATGACTCGATATGGTAAGAAGATGGTGCGATCCGACTTCTATGGTACAGTTACTGTAATGGATCTTAGTGTTATCTAGTCTAATATAGTAATAATTTACTACCAACTTTAAGGCAGGCCACTTTGTGGCCTGCCTTTTTTATTAAAATGATAATTAATTTAATCATATCATAATATATATGAATAGGCCCAGTCCAATATAATCAGCCGATACCGCCGGTGGATTGGAAGCTTGCGGACAAAAGGAGAAAGATTATGCCTAAAGTAAAAATTAACAATAAAAAAGGTTTAGTTCAAGAAGGTGGATCAGGAGTTGATCTTGAAGTTTCACCAACACTGTCAACTCACACGCTTTCAAAGGCAACGACATTGACCCAGGGTGGCTTTTATATTCTGTCTGCATCAGATGGTCAGACAGCTGTTACATATACAATGCCAGCAGCTTCAAAAAATCCAGGTTCTATGTTTATTTTCCGTATTGGTTCAGCAGATGCCCATGTTTTGACTGCTTCAACTGTTGCAGCCACCGCTGGTACATTCCAAGGTGGTTATACCGGATTAACAGCAGGTGATGCAGCATCTGGTGATAGTCTTACATTTCCTGCCGTTGTTGGATGTTCTGTCGCAATGGTAAGTGATGGTAGACAATATCTGTTGTTAAATGGTAGTGGTTCTTTAACCTTTGCTGGCTATCCTCACTAAGATATTTTTTTGATCTTATTAATACAATAAACAATAAATTATTAAGGAGCTATATATGCCAACACAGAAATCTACTAAAGACAGCAAATTATCATCATTGAAAAAAGCTGTTACATCTAAAAAACAAACAGAAACTGTAAAGACTGTTAAAAAAACTAAATCAACTAATACACAAAAGGTTGATGGTATTTTTGAGTCAGGTGATATTGTTTTATATTCCAAGAATGGTAAACCTATTCAAAAATGTAAAGCGGTTGTAACTACCGGTAAAGATGTTATAACTGCAATTGTTCTTGAAGGTGGTGGCCAAAAGGGTAAACTTAAAACGTTGGAACCTGGGCGAACAACTCACTATCGAGGCGAAAAAATACCAAATTAAACGCTTTTATATGTTGCCATTCTGGCCGAAGTTCTATATTTATAGATAAATTAGGAATTAAACTTGGGATTTTAGAATGGCAACATTTGCAAACACAACTAGTCCAACCCCATTTGGGTTTTTCGATTCAGATTCTGCATTTCAGTCAGAAGCAGATAGTATTATAACATTTGTAAAACGCTCTTTAGGCGATGATATATTATCTGTTGAGTTAACAAAAAAACAAATTTGGATGTGTTTTGAACGATCATTTCTTGAATTCGGATCAGTCGTAAATCAATATCAGGCACGTTCTAATCTTACATCACTTATCGGAATGTCTACAGGTAGTTTTGTTTCTGGTTCAAAAGAAGTTGGGCCACACGGAAAGGAACAATTAGTTCCTAGAAATACACTACAATTTTTAGGTCGTCAGGCAGAACCATATGCAATGGAAGCTGGTCTTGGTGGCTCATATAACATGATATCTGGTTCAATTGAGCTTGAAGATAATAGACAGGATTATGATTTACATACAGAGTTAAAAGATGCGGATGAAAATGTAATATTTGATACCCAAGATTCTGGTAAAAAAACAAAGATGAAAATAAGTGAAGTATTTCACTTTTCACCACAAGCTAATTTTAGATATTTTGGTTCAACATCAGGTGTAAGTTATCTTGCAAATGAATTTGAATTTGAATCATTTACTCCGGAAACTATTTTTTATGTATTACCTGTGTTTGAAGATATTTTACGTGCAAGCCAAATGGATATTTCTGCACGTGTACGTAGATCAAATTATTCATATAAAGTCATAGGTACCAAGATTAGGGTTTTCCCTACACCAACAAACACAGGTAGGATTAATCCACCAAAAAAATTGTATATTCGAGTATTACTCGCCCCAGATCCATTTTCACCATCATATGATGATAATACAATATATGGTGTTACTGATTTGTCTAATATACCATATGGTAATTTAACATTTTCAAAGGTTAATAGCATAACTCGTCAATGGGTTAGAAATTATGCCTTTGCATTATGCAAAGAATTATTAGGTTTAATACGCAGTAAATTTAGTAATGTACCAATTCCAAATGCTGAATTAACATTAAATGGTGATGCATTAGTAACACAAGGTCGAGAAGATCAAACAAATCTTAAAACAGAGCTTAAAGAAATGCTTGAAACAATGACATATGACAAGTTGATTGAAATGGATGCATTAAAAGCAGAAAATATGCAAAAACAATTAAAATTTATACCAGTACCTAATGGTGCTGCTATTACAATGAATTAGGGGGTTTAAAGGTGTCTCGGCTATTTATAACACCAAGAGAAGTTGATTTTATTAGTGATCTAACAAAAGAACTCTACAAGGATGTGTTGGGTCATAAGATATATTATTATTCAATTTCAGTTACAAAATCAAAAATAAATGAATTATATGATGAAGCAATTGAAAAAGTATTTGAAACGCCAATTGAAATAGAAGCAATGATTGAATGGAATCCTGAAGAAGTAACGACGAATTTATTTGGTACGGAAGAAAAAACTAGGTTAACTGCATTTATTCATGTAAGGGATGTTATTGATAAAGGTATTCAATTATCTGAAGGTGATTTCTTTAGTTTTGGTGAGAAGTTTTTTGAGATTACAACATTTACTGTAACGAGCAATGTATTCGGCCAAATTGAACATCCGGTTGGTTATAAATTAGAGGGTCGTGAAGCACGCCGTGGGCAATTTGTATCAACTGTATTTGGGCCAACAAATGAAAAATACACTGATGAGAATGCTGTTCAGGATACCTTTGTACAACAACGTGGTGAACGTATGAATCGTGAAGGTGAAACCGGTGATAAACGTGCACTACAGGATAAAGGTGTATTGGAAGCACCAATTACGGGTCCAAAGACTGTTTCGCCACAAGGAACAACCACAAAGGCTGGTAGTTCATTTTATGATGAGGAATAAAGAAAATGTCACGTGATCGTATAATAACTGATGCGACAGATAGACAGTCTGCTGATACATCTGTAACTAGGGAATTAGTGGGACAGAATGTACCTACTGATTTTTCAATAGCCCCTGTTGGTATAGAAGATATTGATCGTGCAGTGTTTGAGATTTTTGATAAACAAATTAAACATGAAATTTTTGTTGATGGTGAACCAATTCTTAATGATGGCCCAGGCAATGTACAAAGAGTACCAGTTATATTTGCAACAGGTGAAAGATTTGCACTGGTCAAGAGAAAACGACCGGTTCGTGATAAAAATGGTCAGATTATTTTACCTTTAATATCAATCAGGCGTACTGGGTTTGAACAAGGTGTTGGTTTTGGTAGGGGTGTTGCACAAGATACAGGTGGTTTTAAGATAAAAAGACGATTATCAAAAAGTGATAGAAAATACCAATTGGTATTGAATAAACTTGGGATTAAAAACCAGGATAATCTTGCAAATGATAAAAATTTTGGTGATTTTCACAACAAAAAAGATTCACGTCCGGATAGAATTGCAAGTAGAAGAAGACAAAAATCGAGTGTTCGAGTACACTCGGGGAATCTGTTTAATACGGAACTACATAACAATATATTCGAAGTCATTGAGATACCCTTTCCGCAGTTCTATGATGTTAAATATGAGATTATGTATTGGTCACAGTATACCCAACATATGAATATTATGCTTGAACAATTATTTTCAGCATACCGAGCCCAGGGTAATCAATTTAAATTAACAACCGACAAGGGATATTATTTTATTGGGTTTATTGGTGATTCAATTAGCCCACAAGATAATTTTCAAGATTTTTCTAATGAGGAAAGAATTATACGACATTCTTTTGAAATAACGGTACCAGGATATTTAATAGCACCAAAAAATCCAGGTGATATGGTATCACTTAGGAGTTATATGTCGGCACCACAAATAAATTTTGAGATGTTTGAATTAAAACCTAGCAGGGTACCTGTACAACGAGAAAAGCGTTCAGCCGTTGGTACAGGTGATATTGATAAATTTACATTAAGTGATGTATATGCTATGGATAAACACGGTAATATAATTGACGAGAACAGATTTGAACCACAATATACTCGGGTTTCGTATGTTGATCCAGTTACTTCTGAGAAAAAAAGTAAATTGGTACGTGTAAAAGATAGGAATCAACGTAAGGGTGAAACAATTATTGATGCGAGTGAATTAATTGATATGGACGAATTTTCATAATTAGATTATGTATATGATAATCATTCTTTTTAAGTTTTTTCAAGTTTAAAAGCATAATTATATAGTAGATAGTAGGGTAAGGAGCAACTAATGGCAAAGGAACAGACTTTTAATTCACCAGGTTTTTTCGAAAGAGAGATTGACCTATCAGGGCGTAAAGAAGAACCACTAGGGGTAGCATGTGGTATTGTCGGTACCGCGAAACGTGGTCCTGCATTTGTACCCGTAACTGTTGGATCATTTGATGATTTTGAATCTAAATTTGGTGGTTTAGATTCTACACGATTTGGACCGTATGCAGTTGAGAAATTTTTTGAAGCAAAAACAGGTCCATCAGCAGTAACATATGTGAGAGTACTTGGCGCCGGCGCAAATTCAACTACTACAGATTTTAAAAATACAAGAAATAAAGGCATTGTTAAGAGTGCAGGTTTTAAGGTTGCAGGTACTGCTAATACTGATTATAGTGGGCATACAGGTGTTGCACAATTCCTAGTTGCCCGTCACTTTGTAAGTGCTTCTGAGGCACACTGTAATCCAGAATTTACGGATAATAATAGTTTTTTCCAAGGAAATCACTCCGACAAGAATCAAGTTCATCTTGTTAGGGCAGTATTATTCACGGCTAGCGGTACGAGATTTCAGGTAACAAGTTCTGGTTATAATATGTCTAATTATGATCCATCTCCTGCCAACGACCAAGCAAAACATCATAATTATAACCTTGCATCCCCCGCTGCTACAGATAATGATTATTATAAAGAAGGTGAATTCCTGCTTATACTATCGTCATCAGCAAATGGAACGTGGAAAGAGGGTTCTGGCGCAAATGTTAAAAATGGTCTTAGGGTTTTAACCGCATCACTCAACCCGGCAAGTCCAAATTATGTTTCACGTATTCTTAATACTGACCCATCTAGGTTTAATAAGGAAGAACACCTATTATATGCGGATTTTGCAGTTGAACAGGAAGTGGCGGCAGTTGATACTACACTTTATAATAATGAAGCCGGTGACCACCACCGTGGTGCATTTTCTGTAGCACTTTGTTCAGGTTCTGCAGGAACTTCTAGTACATCAGGTCATACTACTTTAACGTGGCGTGAGGCATATGGGCGATTTGATACAAGGTATACAACTGCCAGAACAACAATGTTTATATCGCAACCTTACGGTAAAAAAGAATATGATTTATTCTACCTGGAGGCACTTGATGATGGTGCATATCCTAACGAAAAATACAAGTTATCTATATCAAACATTCAGGCCTCAACGGATCCAAATGATCCTTATGGCACTTTTACTGTTGAAGTTCGTGATTTTTATGACACGGATAGAAATACCCAAATTTTAGAATCATATCCTAAGTGTAATCTCAATGCAGGTTCAGATCAATATGTTGCAAAAGTGATTGGTGATAAAAAAGCATATTTTAAATTTGATGCTGAAGATGAAGATGAACGTAGATTGGTTACAACAGGCAAATACCCGAATAAATCATTAAGGATTAGGGTTATTATGAGTGATGAGTACACAAACGGTGCAGTTCCATTAACTGCGGTGCCATTTGGCTTTAGGGGTGTACCAACGTTATTAACAAATACAGGTTTGTCTGATGATAAAGCCTCCCCAGGTGGAATCCGTCTTGGGATGTATGTTTCTGGGTCACGGGTATCTGAATCACCAGCTGGAATCTATAATCATTCATTAACTGGTTCAATTGTACCTCCGTTACCCTTTAGGGTAAAGTGTACTAGAGGCCAATGGCTATCTGATCTTACGGCAGATAAAGCCAATCCTTCAGGCATGCTAGGTGATCCCGGACCTACGGAAACACATGATAAACGCCTATATTGGGGTGTTAAATTTGAACGTGTTCCAATTAGTGGTAGTGATACTGACGGAAAATTAAAGAATGCTATTTTATCCCCAAATGAAGGAACTTTACCAAATGCCTGCGTTTCGGCATATACAAAATTCCTAGGTATTAAAAAACTTGATGTATTAGTAACAGGTACAAAGAAGGATGAATTTAATAATAATAAATTCACACTTGCCAGGGTTGCACTTGGTAACTTAAATCTTGATGATATTACCGGTTCAGCTGACCAACATATGTTAGAAGCATCCTATCATAGAAATGGTACTGTACATCCAACAAAATATACGATTACAGATGATATTGATACAGAGGCTAATAAATTAACGTTTGCAGCAATATTGCAAAGTGGATCAGTTAATACATTTAATAGATTTAGGGATTATGCTAAATTTAATACGATTTTTTACGGTGGTTTTGATGGTGTTAATATCTTAGATAAAGATGCGGCAAAACTTAATGATAGGGCATCTTCAACAGTCGATGGTGGTAATGCTTATGCTTCGAGGGCTGCATATTCTGGATTGTCGGCAAATGTTGAAGGAGTAGGCATGAAAAATAATGCTGTTGCATCCATTAAATCAGCAGTTAATCTTATAACAGAAAGAACATATGTTGACGTTAATATTGTGACAATCCCTGGCATACGTGAAAAAAAGATAACTGATTATGCATCACAACGTGTTAAGGATTATGCATTAGCATTCTATATTATGGATATGCTAAGTTATGATAAGGATGATACGAGGTTATACACAGATTCAAAGAATCGACCGGATGTCAAGAAAACAGTAAATCAATTTGCAAATCGTGGAATTGACAATAATTATGTTGCAACATATTTCCCAGATGTAACAATTGTTGATAAGGAAAATGGTGATAGACGTGTTAAGGTACCTGCCTCAATTGCAGCTCTTGGCGCAATTTCATTCAATGATGCAAATAAATTCCCGTGGTTTGCCCCTGCCGGTTTTAATCGTGCATCACTAGATTTTGTAACAAATGTTAGAACACGGTTAAATGCAACAGATAGAGATGATTTGTATCTTGAAAGAATTAATCCAATTGCAACATTCCCCCGTCAAGGATTTGTAATCTTTGGGCAAAAAACATTACAGCATGCAAAATCTGCACTTGATAGGGTTAATGTTAGAAGGTTAATGATTGAAGTTAAGAGATTGGTTATAAATATTGCCAGAAGTTTTGTTTTTGAACAAAATACCCCTTCAACCCGTGCAAGATTTGTGAATAGGATTGTTCCAATTTTAGCATTAATACAGGCAAATGCAGGTATAGAGAATTTTAAGATTGTTATGGATGATTCAAATAATTCACAAGAAGACATTGAAAACAATATTTTAAATGGTAGAATAGTCGTTGTACCTACCAGAGCAGTAGAATTTATAGCAATTGATTTTATTATAACAAATGCGGGCGTAGAATTTGTATAGGATATATTTAATTGTAGATAAGGTAATGAATTTAGGAGTGTGAGTATGCCAACAAAGGTATTTAAAAGTCCAGGAGTTTTTGCTAGTGAAATTGATGAATCACAACCCACATCTGAAACGATTCAAGGTGTCCCAGCCGGCGTTATAGGAACGTCCGAGACGGGACCTGCATTTGTTCCGGTGACAGTTGGTAATTTGGCTAGTTTTAAAGCTGTATTTGGTGATGTTAGAACAACAACAAATATTAATTTTTATGGTGCTATGGCAGCAGGTGAATATTTACGAAATGCAACAGCACTTACATATCTCAGGGTAATGGGTGTTGGTGATGGTAAAAAGAATTTAACTAGTGATGATACGTCTGTATCAGATCCAGAAAATAGAGTCCTCGCCGGTGGTGTAAAGGATGCTGGATTTATAGTTGGTGAACGCCAACCAGTGGATAACGGTAACCTTGGGGATAATACATATGCAACCTCTAACGGTGATAAGGGCAGGACATATTTCCTAGGTTGTTGGTTGTCAGATTCTGTAGGTTCATCACTATTAAGGGACCAGGGACAATATGATTTCTTCTGGGAAGATCCACCTGGCGAGACAACAAACGAAATGACATGTTCCATACCAATTATACGTGGTGTGTTGATGGCGGCTTCTGGTGTTATACCAAGATTATCATCCACACTCCCAAATTGGTCATTAAAAGCTCTTGCAGTTGATGCTCATAATTTTGGGCAAGGTAATTCACCCACTCCAACGTTAACCGGTAGTACATTAACACTTGCTGGTGATGTTAATCCACAAATTGCAGGTAAGATGTCGGGTACTGTTCAATTAGCTGACGGCGGTGCATCATTTCAATTAATATTAAATGGTTTTCAAGGTGAAGATGCAACTGATTTTGATGACAAGATTCTTAGTTGTTCATTTAATGATAAGGATGCAAATTATTTCCCGAAAGTTCTTAATACCGTACCGAAAGATTTTCAAAAGACAGGCCACCTTTTATATACATGGTATGATATACCAACGGCTTATGCAGCGGTTACAGGTAGCGGGATAATGCGAATTGAGGCCACAAATTATAATGGTGCCTCTGGCTCACATGAAAATATTGCATTTTTAATGACAGGTGCCTTAGCAAGAAACGCAGGTAGCACAACAGTACCAAACTATGAAGGATTTACTGATAGATATAAACATGCAAAATCACCGTGGTTTGTATCACAAAAATTTGGTGGTATTCATCATAAATTATTTAAAGTACATCAACTTGATGACGGTGCTAATTCTAATCCTATTGCAAAATTATATGGTTATAGTGACAAATATAAGATTTCAATTACTGCCTTAAATAAAGCTGCAAAAACATTTTCCCTTCAGCTTAGAAGGTTTGAGGATTTAGATAGTGTAAAACCATTACAGCAATATAGAAATCTAAGCTTAGATCCAAATAATGCAAGGTTTGTAGGCAAAATTATTGGTGATACATATGTGTATTATGATTTTGATCAGGCGGAAAATTCACAAAAAATAGTTGTAGAAGGTAATTATCCCAATACTTCAAGGTTTATACGACTTGAATTAGCTGAAGGATTGTTAAATGGTGAAGTACCGATAACAGCGCTGCCATTTGGCTTTACAAGTATTGATCACTTGTATACGTCTGGTGCACTTTCGTGGAACGAGGATTGGTCTACACTTCATTCAGCGTCAGATGGAGATGCCCATCAAGCCGGTGCATATAAAGGAACCACCATTGTTGATATGTTGAAATCTGCAAGGATTCCAGGTATACCTTTTAGGGAGAACCTTAGGACGGTAAAATTATCTGATGCAAATGATAGTAATTTTGATTTGAATTATTATTGGGGTGTACAGGTTCATCGAAAAGCAAAGGTTGAACAACCAAATGCAGCAACAGCAACCGGTGATCAAAATTACACAGCAATTGATGCAACTGTAAGATCATATACAAAGTATTTCCCAAATTTTGCCTCCGCAAATAAGAATGTATTAGTTGAAGATACTGCGGAATCAACATCGACAGCATTTGGCAAAAATTACTTTACATTAGAAAATATTCAGGTTCCAACTGGGTCTGACGGCAAAGCGGATCATAAAAACGTTTACTTATGGAAGTATGTAAGAGACGGTAATGTATCAACTAATGGTAGTAAATCATTTGATCTTGATGATCTTGACCTTGCAAGTAATGTAAAATTTGCTAAATATACAACAATTATGCAGGGTGGGTTTAATGGTGTTAATGTATTTGATACTAATATGCGTGATTTAACAAATGCCACAATTAAACATGAAATGGATAATGCTTCAACCCGTGGTGGAAAAAATGGTCGAACAGTTTCTGCATACAAAAAAGCATTAGACGTTATTGGTAATACAGCGGATGTTGATATTAAATTACTTGCAATACCAGGTATTAGACATGCAGTGGTTACTGATGATGCAATAAATACTGTTGAAGATAGATTTGATGCAATGCTTATACTTGATGTTGAAGAAAGAGATGATATGGACACTGTTGTAACAGGTTCTAAACAAAAACCAAATGTAAGTGTTAAAAATACAGTGAAGTCATTTAGGAATCGTGCACTTGATACAAATTTTGCTGCTGCATATTTCCCAGATATTTCGTTGAATGTGTCTGTGTTTGATCAAAAACTTAAAAAATCGGTATCAACAATTATTGATTATGTCCCACCAACGGTCGCAGTACTAGGCGCATATGCACGAAATGATTTATTAGGTCATCCATGGTTTGCACCTGCAGGTACTAATAGAGGCCAATTGGAAAAGGCTACCGATGTTAATGTTAAGATGAATGATAAAAATAGAGATGATTTAGCAAGCGTTGATATTAATGCAATTGTGCAACAAGCTGGTGATGAGGTACCAATTATATTTGGGCAAAATACCTTGCAAACAGCAAATACGTCACTTGATCGTGTTAATGTTAGGCGCCTGTTAATTGAGATTAGGCGTGAAGTTAAACGTATTGCAAATCGTTTACTTTTTGAACCTAATAGGGCATCTACACTTGCAAGATTCTCTTCACTAGTGAATCCTATTTTGGCTGATATTCAGGCAAATGCGGGTGTTGATAGATTTAAAGTTATTATAGATACAACGACAACAACACAAGCTGATGTTGAAAATAATACAATACGTGGTAAAATATTTATTCAACCAACACGTACTGCAGAATTCATTTCATTAGATTTTGTTGTTACAAATACAATACAGGAATAAAAATGTTTTTAATATTTGGATTAAAATTGCAGGTGGTTAATAATTATGATAAGGATAGGAGGAATGTAAATGGCTGAGATTCTTACCGTTGAACAAATGTTGCCAAATAAATTTGAGCCTAAACGAAAGTTTAGATGGATTATGGCAATTGAAGGTGTTGATGCATATTTGATGAAAACTTCCGCAAGACCACAAATGACTTTCGAGGAAATTACCCTTGATTTTATTAACCATAGAAGATATTTGGCTGGTAAACATTCATTTGCAGATTTAGCGGTTACACTTTACGACCCAATTGCACCATCTGGTGCACAACAAGTAATGGAATGGATTAGATTAAATTTTGAATCTGTTTCAGGTCGTAGTGGTTATGCTGATTTTTATAAACGTGATATCCAATTAAAGTTATTGGATCCAGTTGGTACAGTTGTTGAATTATGGGACATTAAAGGTGCTTGGTGTAAAGACATTAACTTTAATGATTTGGATTACGCAGCAAATGAAGCTACGGAAATCGCACTTACCGTAAGATATGATAACTGTGTATTACAATATTAATATTAATATTAAAATCTAAACAATAACCTATAAACTACTATTCTCCTACCCATACACGGGTAGGAGAGAAATTCTTTTAATCAATATAAAATAAATAAAACATTAATTCTTAAACAGAAATTTACATTCATCCCATATTGTATAAAATTTTTTATATTAAACTTTTAAGGAGATAATAATGTCAGAAGTTCGTGAATCTAATACTGTATTCGCTGATAATAAACATGAAGATAGATCAGCAATGCCGGGACCAATTCCACAAAAATCAAAAGATGATTTTGGTTTTGACATTCCAATTGAATCAATTCCATTACCATCACTTGGTAAGGTTTACCCATCCAGTTCTGCACTTTGTAATAGGGAATCGGTTGAGATTAGGGCCATGACGGCAAAGGATGAAGATATTTTAATGTCTCGTGCCTATATTAAAAATGGAACTGTAATTTCAAAATTACTTGAATCTTGTATTGTTGATAAAGATGTAAAAGTAACAGAGATGTTATCAGGTGATAGAAATGCACTTATGATTGGTTTAAGAACAATTGGTTATGGTGCAGATTATCGTGTTGAAGTAGAGTGTCCGGAGTGTGAACATAGAAATACGGCTGAGTTTGATTTAACAAATGTTCCAATCAAGCCATTGGATATTGAGCCGGTTGATAGTGGGGAAAATGTATTTGAATTTACATTGCCCGTGACAAAACATAAAATAGAATTTAAATTTTTAGCAGGTGGTGATGAGGAAGAGATTTCAAAAACACAGGAACGCAAGAAAAAGAAAGGCTTTGTTGCGGAATCAGTAGTTACAACACGATTGCTTTACAATATTGTTTCTGTTAACGGTGATTCTAATCGTACAAAGATTGCACAATACACAAGAAATATGTTGGCCAGAGATTCACTGGCGCTACGAAAGTATGTTGATAAACATGAACCAGGTGTTGAATTATCTGATTATATGACATGTGCCGCTTGCGGAGAGGAGTCCAAGGTGAATATTCCCCTTGGAGCATCGTTTTTTTGGCCTGACACCGAATGATAGAGAACACCAGCTAGAACAGATATTTTTATTAATATACTATGGTGGACTTACGTATACAGAATGCCGTTTGATGCCAATTAGTTATAGGGATTGGTTTTTGAAAAGAATTGGCGCGGAAATTGATAAATCCCAAGGTAATCAATCAAAGGCAATACACCAAAATACCCCAGAAGTAAATACGCTTACAGGTAAACATAGGCCAAATCCACCATCTAGGCTAAGACGGTTTACATAATAAAAACCCCTTTATTTAAATGATTTAGTGAGTAACAATATATTTAGATTATGGGATTAATTTATGATTGATGATTCAAAAAAATACAAAAAAATAGAGAGTGTTGAGAATATTTTTTATGAAGGTATTCTAAACTGCCTTGAAACAGGTAGCGCAGGGTTTGGTATAAGGGGAGATAACAATAAAATCAAGGCACTTAAGAGTGCATTAAATTCTTCAAAAGATTTTTTAAATGAATTAAATTCCAATAATACTTCACTACAATTAATAATGGAAAAATTGAAATATAAAAATAAATGTGTACGTGAATTTGAAAATATTACAGGTCTTGACTGGCCTCTATAAGGCTTAATATCAGTGAACAATTATGGCAAAAGATGATCTAGGCAAAAACGCTCAGTTTCAACGAGAAATAAATAAATTATTAGCAGCTCGTTTAGAAATGTTACGTGAAATGGATGAAATTTTACGTAGTCAATCAGATCTATCTGAAAAAATGCGTGAAACCCTTGAAGATACTGATGTTGGGGCTTTAGAGGATCAATTTGGGGATTTACGTGGTGCAATTTCAGATGCAGCTGATGAAGCAGAAAGACTAGATGGTGCAAAATCTGGCGGTGGTTTATTTGGCGCGAAACAACAGTCACAAGGATTTTTCTCTGGAGCAAAGTCCGGATTTAAGAGTATGACTGGTTCAATTGCCAAGGCAGCCATGTCTGTTGGTAAACTTGCATGGAGCATTGGCAGTAAATTACTCAGTGTTGTTAAGGGAACCATCGGTATGGCCTGGAAATTATTTAAAGGCCTAGCAGGTATAGTTTGGGGTGTAACAAAGTCAGTATTATCATTGGCTGCTTCACTTACAAAGGTTGCGGCCACAATGGCAGTTGGTATTCTATCAGTACCCTTTAAGATATATAAAGGTCTCATTGCTGAGGCAACACAGGCCGGTGGTGGCTCACAATATGCAATTGCAAAACAAAATATAGTTAAGGCGTTCGGTAATCTAGCTGGTGAGTTATCTACAAGTGTTTTCAAGGGTTGGAAAGGTATGCGAAAATCATTAAGTCGCTTTGGCCGGTCCGCCGGTGAATCACTTGATGAGTTCAGGGAAAGGGTGGCAGAAGGTTTAGGACCTACATTATATGGGTTAAGAGATCAAGTCAAAGATAATGGTGATCAATTTTATGCGCTTGTTATGGGTTTAAACCTAAGTAAGGAGGCAACCGCAGGTCTTGGTGCACGCATGCTTTCTTCAGGAAAGTCAATAGGCCAAATGAGTGTTGAGGTCACGAAACTAGCAAAGACATTTTCGTTTATTACAGGTAGTTTTAAGGTCATGGGTAAAATGATCATGGAGGCTGCTGGTGACTTCAAAAACTTTGGTACATTGAGTATTGAAGCCATTGCCAAGTCAACGGCCTATGTAACCGCTCTAGGACTTGAGATGAAGGAAGTCCTAGGTATATTGGATGCATTTGATGATTTCCCTGATGCTGCAAAGAAAGTTTCACAATTATCACAGGCATTTGGTATGCATGTTGATGTACTTGAGATGATGAATGCCCAGGATCCTGCATCTAGGTTTGATGCGCTTAGAAAATCATTCCTTGCAACCGGTAAGAGTGTACAAAACCTTACACGACAGGAATTAAAGTTATTGGCCGCACAGACCGGTGTCAGTGAAAAGGCAATTAAAGTTGGATTCTCCCAAAAGAACCAAGGTTTAACACTTGATCAGGTAAACAAGAAAGCGGCAGAAGGTAAGAAAAAGACACTATCACAGGCCGAGGCAATGGAAAAACTTGCCAAGGCAATTGAACGCATGGTGAAATCTGGGTCACGTCAAGGTGGTATCTTTGCAAACTTCTTACGTGGCTTTACTGTTGGTGTAAAACGCAGTAAAGAAATGAGAAAAATGTTTAGGGATATCCGCAAAATTATTAGGGTTGCATATAGGGCAGGAAAGAGGTTAGGTAAACTATTCGTAGCAATCTTTCCAGGTGTTAAGGAATTTCTCAGCGGATACCAGGGTTTATTTAATGTAGGACGTTGGAAAAAGGCATTCCGTTCACTTGATGATGTTTTTAGAAGATATGCGGCAGATCCTGCTAGAAATTTTAATATACTTTCAGAAGGTGCAATGAATTTCTTTAAAATAATTTTTCCAGAAAGCGTCCTTAAGGGTTTCCGGATTGGTTTTACTGCCTTTGGCAGGATTTTTACAAACATCATTGCCGGCATGCTCAGATGGATTATTGAAGGTCTAACCAAGGTTATGAAAGGTATGGTAAGATTTTTATCTGATCCTGCGTATAGGAATGGTTTTCTTGATTCATTAAAAAATGGTTTTGGTGCAGCAGGAAGCGCGGCTGGTGATATGTCATCCCAAATTCTTCAACCACTCGTGGAAGTATTTACTGATGCTAGTCTTATTTCTGGGTTTACTGAAGCTCTTTTTGCTCTAGGCGATGCAATATATAAACATGCAATTGTGCCATTCGGTCAATGGATTGCCGACAAAGTCAGGGGTATGATAAACTGGACATTTGGAACTGATTTTAAGGATTGGAAGGAGATTGGAAAATTTCTTCAAGCATCATGGGATAAGGCAAAATCGAAGATGATGGACGCGTTTAATGAGGTCGCCAAGCCCATGAAAAAAATAGCCGATGCAATGATAGAGTGGGGCCCAACGATACTGGTGTTAGTTGGGGCGCTTAAAGCTCTTCAATTCGCAATTGCCGCTAATACGTTGGCTAACAAATTTGGTAGAGGTTTTGGTTTACCAGGAGGCGGAGGCATGCCACGCGGTGGAGGTGGGCAAATGTCGCTTCCTGGTATGGCCCCAGCCGCCGGTGCGGGAATTTCTATGGCAGTTGTTGCCCCTGTTGCCATCGGGGCCGCAGCAGTATATGCTGGCGTTGAATTATACGGTATGTGGGTTGACAAAAAAGTTAAAGCGGCCGAGGCCAGGGCCCAAGCTCATGTTGATGATTTAAAAACAATTGCATCATGGAAGGTTTCAGAAGCAGATAAAAAGATAGTGGCGTTAAAAAAGAAAGTCCTGGCTTTTAGGGACGAATTGGGGATTACTCCTAAAATTGTCCCAAAAGAAACCGCCGAAGCTGCAAATAAATTAACTATATCATTGCGGATGGTCCAAGCTGCAATTGTTGGCGCAACTGATACCGGCGGTGATAAAGTCGGGAAGTTGGGTAAAACCATCGACTCTACGACGGGTAAACTGAACGAAGCACGCTTGTCGATAACCAAACTAGGTGCGACGTTCCAAGACACCGGCGTGGTCGGATTTGCTTTCTATAAGGAACAACGTAAGGGGGTCTCTTCATTCGCGAAAAATCTGAAAGAC
>Ga0080013_1000056_pt1 | contig 147222 bp, 181 predicted proteins | sample ETNvirenome_6_85_FD_69236 | JGI IMG/M metagenome (GOLD analysis project Ga0080013, IMG submission 69236) | Marine viral communities from the Pacific Ocean - ETNP_6_85 (SPADES assembly) (version 2) | ecosystem: Environmental > Aquatic > Marine > Oceanic | place: Pacific Ocean | collected...
AGTGTCCGTTAGGTAAATGGAAAGAATAGTTTTGCGGAAGGTAGGTTTCGCACCTACTTCCCCCCTCCGCCACTATCCCAACAGGTATCGCCATATTTCAAGGGTTTAAGGGGGGTTTCTTGGGCCATCCTCCCTACCAACTATGCGCCGACTTCGGTGCTTCGGGAATCTTCCGCAATCTGTCCGACACGGATTCAGTATAAAAGGTTTCCTATTCCGCTTTTGCCTTTTTCTTTCGTTTCTTTGACAATACTAACGCCAATCCTACCAATCCAACGCCAAGCATCATAAGATTTTGATAATCTGTGGGTGCAACATGAAAATCAAGGCTAAGATGGCTAATGAGAAGTGTCCGTTAGGTAAATGGAAAGAATAGTTTTGCGGAAGGCAGGTTTCACACCTACAATTCCCTTTCGCTGTTCGGTGCGACCTAATGAGCGTGTCCGGGTTTCTGTTGGCCGTTTCATCCCGAAAAATGAGAAAGGGTTATCACCCTCGCCATCACTTCGGGAATCTTCCGCAATCTGTCCGACACGGATTCAGTTAATAAGGTTTTCTATTCCGCTTTTGCCCGTTTCTTCTTGATGATGAGTAATAACAGCAATAATCCACCACCAATCATGTATAATTGGGAATTATCTGTGCTTGAACCACTTGAGCCACCTGCACCATCACCACTTGCGTCTGCGGTGCAAACTCCATCCACTTCGGTATATCCTGTTAAACAATCTCCACAATCTCCTACATTTGCACCTTCTTCCCGACCTTGAAAATAACAATCTTCAAGAGGTTCTTTTGCGGTGAATGAGCCTAATTCTTTCCACGATTTGTTGCCCAAATCATCTCCACAATCTCCTGTTTGAAGTTTCTTTGTTTTGACAGTCCATTTACCGGGTTTTTTGATGAGGTAAGGTTGTGAGGACACCCACCCATTCCCATCATCAATACCTGCGATGTCAAATGAATAAACAGGGTTTGTATCGTCTTCGTGGAAGATTTCAATGCTCACCTTATGTTTGTGAGAGTAAAGAGTGTTGTAGCCACAATCCCAACCTTCTGTGATACCTTCCCAAATACAATCGTTGGTATCACGGCCTCTAAAATCAATAATGATTTGGTCTGTTAATGCGTGTGATTTCTTTCCCGATTTATCCGCAATTGTTCGGAATGCTTGAATTTGGTGCTTCGTATTACAATCCCCCCACGGTTCGTCTTTGTATGTTTTATCACCGAACCTAACTGCATCGGAAGGGCCGGTAGTCACCGCATTAAATACGGTTTTAACCGATTCACTCATCCATTTTGCTACTGTCCATGTGTCCATATCAAATCAACCTCTTTAACAATAATAGCACAAGAATAGAACCCCCAATAAGGAAATATGGATTATCAACACTAAAATTTCCTAATGCGGTGGGTTGCTCATCCACAAGAACCTCGTCAGTCCCGAATCCGTATGCGTGATTGAAACCGTAATCGGGGAATGAAACACCATCTTTGTTTTCGGTAGCAGGGCCATAGCCTGTCAGCCATTTTGCACTTGCATAAGCATAAGCGATTTCGGCAACAAATACTGCCGCCCCTAATGGTGTGAATGGTGGAATCAATGTAAGATAAGTAGCGGCTTCTATTACATTCGCTACCATCCTATCTCCCCATGTAAGACTTTCCCCCTTACCATCATAGCCGTAATGAATCATTATGTTATACACGGCGTTAGGCCACGAATTATCAATAGGAATAGTCCCACTTGCTTTCCCATTTTTATCAGTCGTAATTGTTTGAGAATAAATTGTCACCGTATAGGGAATACTTTTGTCAATTATGGCCTGTTCAGTTAATTTATTGATTCTATCCTCAATTACAAGGCTTCCATTGTCGTAAGCAATTTTATCTTCTTCACTTAGACTATTGTATGTCGCTTGGTATTCTCTATTTATCGCACCTTGATTTCCATAATCAATGTCTAATTGAATTTTATCGGATTTTCCCGCACCATTACTAATGGTTTCTATTTCATATTTGATAACTGAACCTTTTGGTAAATAATCCCAATTGGGCATAGGGCTTAATTCGCTTGTTTTAATTTCGTTTCCGTCAGCACCTTCAATAGTAATGCTTGTTTTCAAATTGGTTCTTCCACTACCCGAATTTGACCAATCACGATAACCACCTTTTGAGGGCTGTATTTCTGCAAAACCATTCAATGATGCCATTATTTTCACTCCGCCGATTTTTTAGGGCGAAGCATGACAAAAGCAATAAGACCTACAACACCGATAACTGCAACACCCGCCATCATTATTTTGTTAGCGGCGGCCTCTTGACACCCTTCCACCGATTCTGTGTATTCTTCTGTTCCTTCTTCTTTCCCTGCATCAGTAGCCTTATCATCACAGTCTGCGCCTGTTAATGATTCCACTAATGGAACACCGAGAATGCCCATAGCCATACCTGCAACGATTACTGCACCGCCAACCCTAATCATTGATTTTTTGGTTGGACTCGCCGTTGCCTTTAACAATGCTTTGTTTTGTGCCTTCATTGTTGCTTTCAATGCGCCTTCTGCACCCTCTTCACCTGCTTCGGTAAGACCTTTCCTACCGAATTTTTTTGAAAATTTACCTCCGAGTTTCTTAAAAAATCCTTTCTTGACAGCCTTTCCACCCACCTTACCTCCAATACCTTGAAATACTTGATTTCCCCTTACATTTTCGGCATATTTTTCTTCATTTGACATGAAGTTAGTGGACAGTGGTGTTTCTTCTCTATATCGGTTTTCCGAATGGAATCCGAGAGGGTTCAAAGGATTGGAAAATCCACGACCATTGAAACGAGGTTGAGCCATAGATTAGTATTGCTTCCCTTGTTATCTAAAGACTTGTGAAATAGGTTTTGGGTATGCCGACTACTGATACATTGGGAATGGCCCTCATTTTTGTCAAGTAGTTATTCCAAGAGATGACATATCGTGTTCCATCTATTTCTGCCGTTGGGAGGACATTACCGCCTTGTTTTGTTCCTTCCGAGCGTATTCTTTCGTATTCTGCGAAAGCAAAGATGAAAAATCCTTGTTCATAATGAGGTTCTTTGAGATGTAAAAGAGGTAAGGGTGGGCCATCGCCATCTTCACGCACTATTATTGATACATAAGAATCATTTTCGGGTGTATGCGCTCTTACATCGTGTCCACATTTGGAACATTTAGTATAAATTCCCGATTCATCCTTTTGATATTCAAGAGTAAAATTGTAATCTTCTTTATTGACAGTCCATTTATCTTTGAATCCACCATTTCGTGTATCTTTTTCTCGGATGGATGAACAGCGTGGACAATACAATGCTGATGCCTTCCAAGTGGAATTACCATTTCGGTATTGATGTTCACGAACCAATTCTTCCGGTTCTGCATCCGAAATAACCAATCCCGATGAATTTTTACCAAAAGGAACTGTGATAATATCCACCATAAGGTCTTAATTGTCCGAACCTATTGTTAAGCGTTGGGCTTAGATAGTGGGAAAGGGAATAATAAATCATGGCTGAAAAGTGTGATACCCCTACTTGTTTAAGAGGTGTGGATGCAACAGGTCAATTATGTTTGCCTTGTCAAAAAGGAATGCGGCCTATGACAAACCCAAAAAGTCCCCATGCTTTTGACAATCCGACCAAAGGTGTAACAACGGGGTTTGGGAAGAAGAACAATCAGCCGGTCAGCGTGACTAAAGGGGGAAATAAGCCTAAAACCGTCCCAATTCTCGTAAAACCAACATTGAAGGTGAGTAAATCCTACAACAATTGGAAGAAAGATAAGACGGCCATAGAAATCAAAAGTCTTCAAAAAAAAGCGGTGAAATTGATTTTTAGTTCTTATTGGTATGGGTGGGATGATGGTTTCCCCGATGCCTTCACAGAAATTTTCAAAGAATACGGGAATTTCATTACAGGAAGAGAAGTGCCTTCAAAAATGGTTGGGACACCTAATGTTCATACAAGTCATATCAATATGAGAGGAAATGCGGCATTTGTTGTAGTCATGGATGCCATATTCCCATTAGAAGGGGAAAGTCGCACATTCCAACATATTGAAAGAAGTCCTATTCTCCAAGACGCATTAGGAAGTGTATCAACAACAGCCGCAATAGAATTGATTAAAAATAACGGTATGCCTTTTACTTTTACTAAAAAGGATGAGAAAACCTACCTATGGCAAGATGGGAATGGTATAGAACGGGAGATTCCAACATGGGCAATAGCCTAATGAACCTGTAAAGAAGGATAGGATAATATGGGACTAATACAACGCATATTGGATTCCGAATGTGCAGAATCTTCAACTTATTGTTCGTGGGAAGAATATATCCGGTCTGTTGCATTAGATAATGGAATGGATTATGCCGCTACCGACATTATTTATCCAATTATGGGTTTTGATTCTCGTTCAATGGATGAAGCAATCGTAGTAGGGTTTGCTCTCGTTCCCTTTTTTCAAGATGAGAGCGAAGAGTTCTGTGGAATGTTTTTTGACTACGATGGAGTAAATGAATTTGCTGATTTTGTTAATTATGTGTATGAATTTGAAGAAGGCGATACATGGCTGACTGATGTTGAGGTTTTGCTTTATCATAATAGGGCGGCAATAATTGATACTGATTTACAAGCAGAAGTGGAAGAGTTCGGATTCACCGAAGTCGTTTCTGCCGCACTAAGGGGTCAATATGAAGGTCATTCATCATGGGTTTATGACCCTGTAAATGTTAGGGTATAAATACCTGTAAATACTATCAGTTAGATAGAGGTTTGAACATGAACCGTCAAAGCAAAGCACTTGATTTAGTAAAGGATGTGAGCGTGGAACAAAACACCCCATATTCCTTTTTGGTTAAGGGTCAATCAAAAACAGCATACCGTGTTTATACACATGGGTCGGAAATGTTATTGGCAGATGGCCGAGAGCATTGGGCTTGCGAATGTATGGATTACAAAATCCGTTGCCGTAAGCAGAAGATTGATTGTAAGCACATTATGGCGGCGAAAGTGTTCTATACCTTGAATAAGGTGTAAATATGTCAAGAAAGAATCTATGGAAAGAGCCTCTTTATGAGGCCATGAAAGACCGAGCAATTTTATCAAGTGAAATGCCTTCTATTCTCAATGGGCTATATCGTAATGTCCCGTCTGCGGTGAAGATTTCTGCGGTGCTTTGTCGTGATGATAGATTTGTAAAATTAGAGAAGCCTTATTGCTATGGATTAAGTGGGGCTAAAAGCCATCGTGTTATCCTGTTTGGAAGAATGGATAGAGAGTATGATGATACACCACCATTCAATTTCAAAAGAATGAAACAACCCGAAACCTTTTAATAGGGGCGGCCCACATTTGGTTAATGCAGGGTTGCGAACCTTTACATACCCTCATGTGAAGATATAAATACCTGTATTGGATAATTGGTTATTATGGATGATGAAATTTGTGCGGAATGCGGTGGCTTGAAATTTGAAGAAGGAAACGATGCTCACCGTTTCTGTGTGGGTTGCGGTTTGGTTGTTTCCGGTCAAGTAATAGACTACGGCCAAGATTGGCGTTCCTACGAAGACGGTTCGGGTAAAGACAATGAAAGAACAGGTGCGGCAAAGGACATTATGCAACACGATTACGGAATCACTACGGAGATTTCAACAGACTTTAGTGGAATGTCGGGGGCGGCAAGAGGTAAATGGGGTCGCTTGAAACATATTGATAATAGAGGGCGTATTCGTAATTCAACAGAAAGAAACCTTGCTACCGCCCTTACTGAATTGAAGCGTATTGCATCTCGTATGGCTTTGCCTAAGACTACTGCAAAGGAAGCGGCTTTCATTTACCGTAAAGCGGTTGATATGAAATTGATTCGTGGTCGTTCTATTGAAGGTGTAGTGGCGGCTTCTATCTATGCGGCTTGCCGAATGCACCAAAACCCAAGAACCTTAGATGATGTGGGACGACATTCAAGGACAGGGAGAAAAGAAATAGGCAGAACATTCCGATTTTTGAAGCGACAATTGGTTCTTACTATTGGTCTTTCTAATCCGACTGATTATGTTCCAAGATTCTGTTCCGAATTGAAGGTGCATAAGCAAATTGAATTAGAGGCAGGTCGTATTCTTGCATCGGTTGGTTCGGAAGCGATGATTAGTCGTGGGCCAACAGGTATTGCCGCCGCCGCTATCTATCTTGCGGCCAAGAGGCAACAGAAGGACAGGACTCAAAGTGAAGTCGCTAAGGTTGCCGGTGTGACCGAAGTGACAATTCGCAATAGATACAAAGAATTATGTGGACATTTGGGATTTGACCCCCAAGACCCCTCCAAGAACCTTTGAATAGTTAGTATGCCCATAGTGGTATATGCTTGAGGTCATTCTCGGTGGATTAGTCATAGGTGTGGGTGCATGGGCATTACATTTATGGAATCGGTTGAATAATATCTCAAGTGAGAAAACCCGATATGGTGTTATCCTTGAAATGGCGACTCAAGAACGAGAGTCATTGATGATTAGAATAGAAGAATTGAGTAGTCAAGTGATGGGTATGCAATCTCAAGTAGGATTTCTTCAAGACGAATTAGGAGAGAAGAAGGGTGAGATTAACGCATTAACTACTGAATTAGAAAGTGAATCGGATAAAAACGAAGAAAAAGCCCAAGAAATTAAGAAACAGAAAGGTCGTGTCGCTTCTGCTCATACTACTAAAGGTCAGATTTTGGAAAAGTGGTGTCCGTTCCTTAACCACCCCGACATTGACCCCGATTGGGAAGCGAAGAATTGGCAATTTATGGGGCAACCTATTGACTACATCGTTTTTGATTGGAGAAATGATAAGACAATAAATATGGCTGATGGTAAAATTATTATGCTTGATGTGAAATCGGGTAAAAGCCAATTAACTACGAAACAAAGAAGGATTCGGGACTTGATTAAGGCAGGGAATGTTGAATGGCGCACAATTAGGTTAGAGTGAGAAAAATGACATACAGGCCACTCCCAAGCGAGGTCACAATTAAGTTATCAAACATTGAGGGGTTGGGATTATTTGCAGTAAAAGACATTTCTTGCGATTTTGAATTTGGTATTACTCATGTCAAAGATGACAAATTTGAAGATGGATGGCTTAGGACACCGCTTGGAGGATTTTTTAATCATAGCACTACCCCAAATTGTGAGGCATACGAAGACGGAAGGTATATCAAATTGAAAAGTGTAAGGGAGATTGAGGCGGGTGAGGAATTGACGGCTTTCTATTGGCTATACAATCTCAAGGTATAAATACCCGTTCAAACCATGATAGATTACTGAAGGAAGTGAACCAATGGTAAGTGTAAAAGTAATCCCCGAAAAAGGCGTTGAATATAGTGTATATGAAAAGAACGGAAAGCACCGAGTATATTTTAAGGTGAATAATGGTAGTGGCCGTCCACTTGAAGTCGGAAATTACGACATTGTTGAAGGCAAATTTTTCCCCGCAAGAGGCGCAACCCTTGTATGGAATATCGTTGAAAAGAATGATAGCCCACAGGCACTAATTGTCATTGGCGATTCAAAGCAAGTATTTGTCGGTAAATCCGCTACACCTGCACCTACACAGTCATGGGGCAACAAATCCTATGGTGGAAACAATAATAACAATCGTGATAGGGATATTAAGCGTGGTATGTGTTTCAACAATGCAACCCACCTTGTAGCAAACAACCCTGCTTATCATGCTATGGATGATGCCCAAGTCGTTGAGGCCATTATGGAATTGACAGACTCTCTCTTTGCAGAATACATGAAGCGATACGGTAATTGAGTGGATTCTCCTTGACCGCTACACTTTATTGGATTAGTGATAGCCAACCATTTGCCTCATTGAAAATAGATGGTAATAAATATATTTGGGAATGGTTGGTTGCAGACCCAAAGGGCATAATGGATAGGTTCTTCAAGACTGTGTTCTTTTGCACCTCCTGTGGACAGCGTGAAAGCGACTCATTAGTGGCGGTTTCTGCCGATGGAACGCAGTATTCAATTTCCCAATTGGTAAATATATTTTTCAATTGCCACATTATACTTCGTAAAGACAAAATAATGGGATAATTCTTCATACAATTCTTTTTATAGTATTGACGATAATGGGTAGGTATGGCGAAGGGCAGTAGCGGTATTTTCTTCGGGGATGAATGGGTTGATAAGAACCCTTGGATGGGAGAGGTCAATGATGAATCATTAAAAGAACAATCTAATTCAATGTGTATGTTCATCAATTTTCCCAACGGCGTTCCAATTCCTAAACTTCGTAAAGAGTGGGATAGAATAGTTAATCACAAAGCAGAACAGGATAAAAATTTATCCATATTCCGTGAAATGATGAAAGAAAAGAGTATTAGGCCGGGTGTAGGTTCTGTTGGAAAGGCGCACAGGGGTTGGGGTAATTCCCTCCGTAAGTGAAACCATCCGTAAAGTATAAATACTATGGAGAATAAGGAAGAAATAGGGGAAGTCCAATGATTGATGAAGACGCTGTTGCGGTATGTGGAAGAAAGAAAAGGTATGGGCTATTGCCCCGCCAAGGCCGATTAGTTATTGAATTCCTATCTGTGCAAGGTGGAGAATGGAAAGAATCGCAAGTGATGAGCCATCTTCGTGAGTCATGGGGTCGTGATGGAATAGATAGAGGCAAAATTACCTTTTTCTGTCGTTGTGCAAAGGATTCAAACGGGAATCATATCTTCTCCGTATCGGGCAATCGCCCTCGTAACATTCAGTATCGCCCTATTGAAACTCGTTGAGAGCAATAACGGCTTCTTCATTGAGGTCAATACCTGCGAGAGTAGCAAGTGTATTCCAATAATTGAAATCGCCTTTCTTCACTTCTAATGGATGAGGTTCTGTATCTATGATTAGCACTTCAAGAAATCGGAAATCGCACATTATTCTTCGCCCCCTTCGGACATTTCGGCCAAGAATGAAATCCTTGCTTGAGGCATTTGCGAATAGGTTCCGTCTTCCACCATTCGCTCCATTTGAGTCGCAATAATCTTGTCAATACCCTCCATTGTGGATTGAATATCGTCAAAGCCACCAAGCCATGCAAATTCATAAGAGATGATAACTTGGTCTTGAGGCAATTGAAAAACCTGTCTTTTGACGGTATCTGCAAAATTATATTCAAGTCCTAACTTTTTTAGCAATTGAAGTGTGGGGCAATCTTCATCCTTTCCAAATTCGGGAGATAAGAGCATCATGTGAAACCCCGATGGTGGGTGGCCGTCTGCATTCATTTTTTCTAAGGCGGTGGATAAATCCACAGTTTCGGGTTCAGGATTTTCATTCATTGTAATTCTTCCTTCAATTTTGGGTCATCCCAACGCTTACAAATTTCCAACATTGTTTCAAAGGCTTGTTTTAATGGTCTAATGTCCACCTTTTGTTCTTGTTGTTCTTTATCTCCATTGGGAAAGTAATATCGGGTCTTTTGCTGATAGAAACCCCTGTCAAGCATGGAGGTCAAAATCAATCTTGCATTCGTTGAATTGGTAAGGGAATCTAATAGGACTTTATTCTGTTCTTCTCCGTTTTGTAGTAGGGTTTCGGTATTTTGTTGAATTAGTAAGCCATACATTTCGGGATTTTCTTCCATCATTTTTTCAATAACGGAAATATCTTGTCCAATAATCTTTCCTAATGCTTCATTTAGACACCCTGCGGTAATGACAGAAAGACGCAAAGGAGGGTTTAAGATTGTGAAGAAACACAGAAATAACGAGTCTATGTCGTCTTTTCCGTTCATTTCCACATCTGCTACTACTGTTACTTCGGCATCTTTATTGAGTCCTAATTTTACATTTTTAATTCTTTTCATTTAGACACTCTCCACATTTGTATAGCAACCCTTCCGAAGTAATATCAAAAGATGAATTACATAATATACATTCTCTTTTTCTCCATCGCAACATAATGAGTTTATCATATTTTTTTGCATTTTCAAAACCTATTGATTCGGTGTTTTGGATTAGTCCGTTGGAAAACGATTCCTCTAATTTCATAATAGACTGAATAACAATAGGTTCCAATTCAAAACCGTAATCTCTCATATCTATTCCTCAAAACGACTTACCGAGCCTACGGATTTCTCCCACAGGGATTGTTCCCACTACAAATATGTCGCCACCTTCAATAATAGATATTTTTACCAATTTGGAATCGGCTTCGCCATAATCCTCAATAACGATTGTCCTACCACCGCCCGCATCAAGGTGAACTCTCATAACCTATGGTTATGGGTATGAAGTATCTAATTGTAATGGTGAGGTATAAATAGTCGGTTAATGCAGAATAGTATATGGATTTTTCCAAGATGAATGAGTATGAATACATCGCCAATAAAGAGGTTGAAGAGAAAACCCCATCATGGGGAGATTTCTTTTATTGGTTAGATGAATACTATGCTCACGGTGAATATGGTGTAATTTATACCAATAAGAGAACACCGTATGAGTTAATCAAGGTAATAAATTGCGACATTACTAATGGAGATTCTAATTATGACCAAACCGAATTCTTTGAAGAAAATTGGAAGAAAAACATAGAAGGATTAGTAAAAATATATTCTTTTGCCCGTTGTGAGGCTAAAAGTGGAATTATGAATCAACTTTCCGATTGTATAGCAAAAGCCGGAACCAATTATCAACAGGTAATAAGTGTGCTTGATTTAGATGTAGGAGATGAATTGGCGATGTGGACTATGGAAAAGGCGGCTTATGTTGGTTTAACTCACCCCGATTTAACGAGAGATGAAATGATTGAGCGTGTGGCTCATGCGGCTTACAATGTGCAAACCCGAACAGGTTATGCAATAACTGATTTGAAACCTCAAAATTATGGGTTTAGAAACGATGGGTCGGCTATCATTTTTGATTTCAATTTAGAAATAACGGATGATAACCATTGGGGCGGTGTTCCGAGATTTTGTTTAGCCGATTATACAGAGATGATAACATCAGCCTCTAATACGAAGGTTTAATAACTCGTTTAGACAAGGAAGGTTTGGTGATTGGCCGATGGCCTCCGAGAACAAGAATACAAACCCCGATGAAATGCAAGCATTAGACCCCTTTGAAGTAGCGTGTGCAACCCTACGGCAAGGAAAATACCGAGAATCGCTTGGTGGCGTAAATCCCACAGGTGCTTCCGCAAAGATGATTAACGAGAGGGGTGAAGAAACCCTTGTCGGCAAATGTCTAAGACAAGTATGGTATTCTAAGAAAAGAGTCCCACGCACGAACCCTGCAACCGATAACAACCAATTCCTCTTTATGATGGGTAATGCGGCAGAAGACGGTCTTCAAAAGGCATGGGAAAATGCAGGTATTTTGCTTGAATCAAATGCGAAACTTCGTGCAAACATCGCCAAGAATCCCGAAACCGATGATGCAATCATGCTAAGTGGTGAAGTGGATGCTATTCTCCGATGGACAGAAATGCGAACAGGTGATGATGGAGTCCCTCGTATGCACATTGACCCAACAAAGGCAATCGGTATTGAAGTGAAATCAAAGTGGGGCTATGGTGCAAAGATGGTGATGCAAGGCAACAAGTCTTCCACCTATGAACACGGCTACCCTCAAATTGAACACTTGATGCAGACGGCTCTTTACCTTCATACCCGAAAAGCGTTTGAAGAATTCCATGATGTTGAAATTCCTTACTTCGTTATTTGCTATATCAGTCGTGATAATGGCCTTCACAAGTCATTCCGTGTTGAATTGAGCGATGGCTACGATGGCCGAATCATTGTAAAGGATATGGATGGCAACGAATTGAAGCCAAAGGCAGAAAAATCCCTTGATTGGGGAGTCCAAACACAACAAATGGAATTGACTATTGATATGATGCGTGAGCGATTCCTTATGCAGATTGAGAATTTGAAGTCCGATACACCACCACCGAGAGATTTCGCACTTCGGTATTCCGATGAGGAAGCAGAACGCCTAAACAGCGTGGGCGAATTGTCCAAGACCAAATTTAATGAGCATGGTAAAAAGCCATTAAGTGAAATCGGTGATTGGAATTGCTCATACTGTGATTGGAAGGGAGTTTGCTACCCTCAAGGGATTTTCACTATCCCTGTTGAAGACGGCATTTTGACGATTGACGAGGCACTCGCTAACTATTCAGTGGGTGGTTCGGATGAGTAAAGTCCCAATTCGCTTAGTCATTGATAAATACGGGCGAGTCGGCTGTGAAGAATGCGGCAGATTTGGCTACATTGATGCTCGCAGACATTCAATTACAACAGATGGCCGTTGGTTATGCCCTCGTCATTGGTTGAAGGCCGAGAAGGGTATTGAATTGCCCTAATCCCTACGGGCATACCACATCAAATGATTACTGATAACGCCAATCAACACTAAAACAATAACGGTTCGCAGACCTTGAATTTCACCTTTGGTAGCGGGTTGGTCACAAGTATTGTCCTCTTTGCATCCCATAGGGAAACCTCAATAGAGAACGCCCGATGATTTCAAGTAGCCCCAAGTAGCAACCACACCACCACCAAGAATGGCGTAAGCAGGGAGTCCATACTGCTTCTTTTGTATTGTGGAGAGCAAACCCAATCCGATTACAGCAAGTGCCGCCGTATATCCAAGCCCCATTACTGAAAGGAAGCCTTCTTTCTCGTAGTATTTCTGCGGTATGCCTAAGTCCAACATGACAATATCTTGTTCTTCCGACTATCTAATACCAATCAAAGCATCAGGGCCGTCATATAGCGTGTATTTTTTGGAGTCAAAACAGGGGGTATTTTGAATGAATGACGAATTACAAGGGTTAAATCCGTAGTTTGTCCAAACCCACAGTTTGTGGAGTAATTTTCGTGTCAAGTTTGACAAATCCTAATCCACGACTGAAACGATGACGGAAATATCATCCTCTTTTCCACCTTGATATGTGGGGTAAGGTATTTTTGCTTCTTTGGCTCGTTGGAAGAATGGAACGAAATTATTTTTCTTTTGAGATTCTTCGTAAGCAATTGTGGCTAAATCCTTTGAACATTCTTTTGGATTAAGTGGGTGCGTTTCAAGATAATTCAAAATCTCTTTCGGCCACACATTATCAAATAGACCATCCGTTCCCATAACTATAATATCTCCTTTCTCTAATTGCACTATATACACTTGAGCATCTTCGGGTCTATCATTTCCGTGCGGCTTTCCGTCTATACCAATACCTAACTGATACGGATAATTAAATTCGTGTTGATGTTCAGCACTTTCAAAGAGAATTTGTTCATTTCGTATAATCATAAATCCCGAATCACCAATGTTTGCTACACGGAAAATACCATCCGAATCCATTTTTCCCATACAAAATGTTGCCGAACCTACTTCCGAGAAGAGTGCGAAGGAAGCACTAATCGCATTTTTAGGGTCTGTTTCTCCATTTTTAATGAAATCGTATGTTTTTCTAAGCATCTCATCAGCAAATGCTCTCGGATTGACCCCTTTGGATTCCCAACCCCCCACACCGTCTGCTACCGCAATAGTGGAATTCGTGGGTGATGATACCAAATACGAGTCCTCTCCGCCTCTATGTGCTTTTCTTGGGTGTGGAATGTTATATCCCGCCGAATATAGGTTCATCATAGTTATTTCTGTGCGTTCTTGTTATCTAAATCATCCAACCCTTGATATAGAGGGTAGGTCAATTCATTATACATGGGTTTTCTCGTTGTTAGGGTTTGTGGAAAGACATTTCCTCACCGAAACGAATTGAAGAACGGTCTTGGATTGGAATATGATTTTAGAAACAAAGATTTCAAAGGTGCATTTCCCGAAGATTCACAGCGCATCATCGTAATAGAACAATTTTGTAAAAAGAATCGGTTGTCTTTGTATGTTGATGGTGAGGAAAAGTATAATCCGATAGAATCCAAAAAGAAACAAAAGAAGCAAAGTAAATTAACTATTGATGACTTAGAGAATCTTGACGAATTTAATTTAGGTGATTGGCTACCTATTTTGGAACAAGCGGCTGATGAAGCCGATATTGGAAAGGTAGGAGTAGTCCAATGGAATGAACCTTCGGAAATTGGTTCGGGATTTAATGAAGTATGTATTGACGAAAATACAAAGCCTATTAAATTTGATTATGATGCCCTTTCTAAAGATACTCAATTCCACCCACTCCGAGATATTCAAAAACAGGTTTTAGGGCCGATGATGGATGCAGTTAAGGATGGATATAAGAACATCGTATTAGAATGCCCCACAGGTAGTGGTAAATCCGCATTGGCTAAGACAATTGCCCAAGCATTCGGTGTTCCTTCTTACATAGTTACTCATTTGAAAGGATTACAGGCTCAATACCTCAAAGAAATGCCCTATATGAAGTCTGTAATGGGTCGTGGGAACTACGATTGCCTTCTTGATGTGGAAGCGGGCTGTGATGACGCTACTGTGGCTCAAACGGCCTTAGATAACGCTACTGATAAAAGCCCCGAAACCTGTTCTGCGGCACTCGCCCCTTGTAAATACGCTAAAGGATTCAAATGCACTAAAAAGAATCCGACAGATGCTATGGGTTCATTTGATTTTACCGTTAATCCTAATTCCCTATGTGATTATTATTCTGCACTCACAAAGGCTCAAAATTCAATGTATTTCGTTGGGAATACTGCGTATATGATGGCTATAAATAAAAGTGGAAAGATTTTACCCCAAAGACCGTTTTTGATTGTTGATGAAGCACATCAATTGGCGAATAACATGATGAGTTTCCATAGTCTAACTGTATCACAAAGAATGTTGGAAAAGTTATTCCGATTACCGACACAGGCTGACATCCAAAATGCAAAAAGCGAGAAAAAGAAGGGCATCTTCCGAAAAGAGCGAGAAATGGTTTTCAAAGCATTTGACGGAAAGGGTGGATTTGGTATTCCGAAATTGAAATCTATGACATTGACTACACCTTTAGAAGAACGAAAGAAGTCTTTACAAACCTTTGGCCGATATTTGTTTGCGTTGATGGACGAAATTAAGAGAAAAATGAAAGATAAAGACGCTCAAACCAAATATGATAAAAGAGAATTGAGTTATGCTTCTAATTGTGCGGCTCGGATTGAAGATTTATTAGGTTCTATTGCTACCGATTGGGAAAATTGGGTTTATCAATTAGACGACCATAACGAATATCCAATATGGGTATCATTCAAACCATTGAAGGTAGCCGATTATTCCGAAGAATTACTTTTGGGGCTTGGGCAACAAAGGATTTTCATGTCGGGAACAATTCTTGATTATGAAATCTTTGGAAGAGAATTGGGATTGAAACCCGATGAAACTACTTTTATCAATGTGGAGTATTCACCCTTCTCCGAAAAGAATAGACCAATTTATACCGGAATAAAGGGCGGAAAATTGTCAAGAAAGGAACGGGGGTTAGAATCTTACAAGAAATGTGCCGATGCTATTGCTAAAATTGCGGCTAAATATCCCGACCAAAAGGGATTGATATTGCCTTATACAGACGATATTGAAAATGGTATCGTTGAAGCGATTAAAGACAATCACCCATTGGTTTATGCGAGGTTGAGGCAACATAGTAAAATACCTAAAGAACGAGATGGTGTATTCCGAGAATTTGAGGAAGAACAGAACAACGAAATACTAATCTCCACTTATGCTAATCAAGGGTTTGATGGTAAAATGGTGGACTTCACTATTATTGCTAAGATTCCTTTCGGGCCACTTGGAGATATACAAGTCAAAGCAAAAGCAGAAAATGACCCTAAGTGGTATCAAACAATGACGGCAATTGAATTAGCACAAATGGCGGGTCGGTGTGTTAGAAGTGAAAGTGATGTAGGACATACCTACATTATTGACCCAAGTTTTATGTTCCACTTTGAAAGAGGCATGAATAACAATCCATTAGCAAGAATCCTACCTGCATATATTTCCGAATCAATAATACATAATAGGTGAACGGTATGAAAATAGCAATTTGTGGAAAAATGGCAAGCGGTAAAACAACCGTAGCACAATCCCTTGATGGATTCAAAGTATTATCTTTAGCAGGTGAAGTAAAGCGTGTTGGAAGAGAATTATTTGAGATGAAGGTTGGCGAAAAGAACAGACCACTTTTACAACAAATTGGAATGAAAATGCGTGAAATCCGTGAATCGGTGTGGTTAGATGCGTTAATCCGAGAGTCAAATAAACAAGAATTGTATGGCTATTCGGTAGTATGCGATGATGTTAGATTCATCAATGAGGCCAATACCTTGAAAGAAGATGGGTGGATTCTCATTAAATTGGTAATCGCCGATGATTTACAGAAACAAAGACTACAAGATACTTATGGTGATGATTGGAAAATTCATTGGAACAATAGAACTGATGCTTCGGAAACAGAAGTGGATGCGATACCTTTAGAATTATTTGATTTAGTCGTCCCTGCATCAAATGATGGCTCAACGGTCAAGAGGGTTATTGACTTTCTTTGAAATCTTTGTAGGCCAAGGGTCAAAAGCGACAAATGTTCCATCTGCTCGTTCTCCAAAATTGGAATTATGCAGGTCGGAAATCTCATAACCGTGTTTTTTACCCCATTCTTTAATTCTATTCTGTCCTCCACGAATGCGGGCTTCGGACATTTCACCTTTTCCGATTGTAGGTATGTATTCCATAACCCAATAAGCAATCTTTTCACCCATTTTAAGTGGGCGTTTTTGATAAGCGGGAGATTCCCCATTCACCAATTGCGTCATTCTTGGCCCCGCATACCCTCTATGATAATGTTTTATGTCTGCAAAATCGGAAATGAATGAATTTTCACCCTCTAATTGTTTCATCCACAAGTCTTCAATGAATCGGGCTTGCTCACGATTTATACTTCCACCTTCACCTACTGAATCATTTTCAAGTGATATAATTTTCAAGACATCGCCGGAAGGTAGCCTAAATACACTACCACCAACACCGTGAGCAATATAATCTCCAATAATTTCTGCCTCAAAATCTTGTGCAACCTTCTTACAACACGAAATGCACAGGTCACAATTTTCAACCCCGCAATCTGCAAAGTTTCCACAAATTGAACAGTTAATGTTTGAACTCCGAGGGTGGATGTTTGAACTCAACCGGGTGACAGTATTTCCCGATTTAGCCCTTGTAATTAAAAAAATACCCGAAATACCTGCTACTAAAGATATGGCGAGTCCAAAATTGGAGGTAAAACCTCTCATAATCCTCACTTCCAAAAGTGCTTTGTTTCAAACTCGGAATCAAATCCGGCTTGAGTCGTGTAATCTGCACCAAGCACCTTTCCTGTTAATGCCCACTTTCCGAGTGCTAACATACCAATGACTCCAATAATTAACAAGTAAGGATTGCGGATAGATTCACTTTGTAATTGCATTGTATCTGCGGCATCCACTTTAGTTCCACCTTTCGGGCCTTCAATATCAATGATACCCATATAGCCCAATTTACCGAGTGCTTCTTGGAATGCGAACCAATCAACGCCCGCATCATTTTTCAAAGAGCCATCAACAGCATTCTTGTTGTAACCGTTCTTTTCCGAAATCGCCATGATTGATTCATCCGTCATTTCGGGGTGTGCCATCTTCATCGCCTTAATAATCGTTGAACGGTTAGGAAACACAAGGATTCTAACCCGATTGTGAATAATCTTCTGTCCATCTCCTTCTTGTTGGTGCGGATAAACGACATACTGCACTACTTTTTCGTCACTATCTCTCGCCTTTACAAATTCTTGAAGAATGTCGGTTGATGAAAAGTATTGGCGACCTGTATAGATTTTACCATCTTTTAGAGGGTGTCCGTGAATAGTCCACTTTCTTTCGCCTTCCGATAACCCTTTTTGACCATCTTCCTGTGTCTTTTCATTAGGATTAACTTCTATTCTTGATTCATCACCATAGGAAGGCTTGCCCAAATGGTATTGCCCACCCTTTTCATAGACATAACTCATCCATTCACGGTGAAGGTGTGTTTGGTCGGAATAATTTTTCATTTCCTCAATGGCTTCGGGAGTGAATTTATTCCACTCTTCCTTCCATGGTTCACCCGAAGTCATAGTATTAGATTATCGTTCCCGTTATCTAAAAGCAACGAATCAATATGAAATAGTAATTTTAGACCCATCGCTATTTACGGTGAACATTCTCATGTTCTTGAGAGCAGTTATCAATGCTTCTTGCCCTGCACCCATAGAGAACGGTGTGAAAACGGCAGACATATAATCCTTACTTATTTTTACATCAATACCCATTCCTTTTGGTGCTTGCTGTGAAATTGCATTCACCATTTCAACCGCACCTGCAATTGTTCTGTCCACGACAATTTGCTTCCCATTAGCACTTTCAAACGGTGAAAAGAATTGAGTAATTTGAATCCAAGTATTACCAATGGTTTCATTTTCGGGGAATGATTTGATTTCACCTGTTTCCCAATTTACACATCGGATAAGGCCACGACCTTTCATTAGCCTCTCCCTACGCTCTATTTTCTCTTTCAATCTCTTTTCTCGTTCTGTTAATTCATCGCTGAATTCGGAATCTTCACCAAACAATTCGTCAAGTAGTCCTTCTTTGAATTCTTCATAATCTTCTTCTTCAAGGCCGCTTTCGTCAAACAATTCACGGATTTCTTCTTCTAATTCTTCGGCCAAGTCTGCGAAATCTTCTGCTTCATCGGCATACTGCTTGGCTTCATCGGCTTTTTCTTGGTCTTTGGAATTGCCATCGTTATTATCCACGATTTCTTGCGCTTCATCTGCCGCTTCTCTCGCCTGTTCAGCCGCTTTCTTTGCTCCCTCACTATCTGCGGATTGCATGGCTTCTTCTGCCGCATCCTTTCCATCTTCGGCTTCTTCAACACATTGGTCTAAAGCGTCTTTTTCTTTGGGTGGAAGGTTAGTAGGGGGTTCGTATTCAAACTCGCCACCATCAGCAATTCTTCGTGCTTCTTCGGCATATTCTTGCGCTTTCTCAATATAGGGCTGTGAATCGGGTATCTCCACCATTTTCTTCAAATCTTCAATACTCGGAACTGCACCAATAAGTGCAAGATTCTTCATATAATGAGCAACCTGTCCCCAATCACCCTTTGCTATTGCGTCTGCAAGTGCTTTTATGAATTTAGCATCCATTTCTGTTGAAAATGCGTTTTGGTTTGCATCCTGTTGTCTTCCTTCATACATCGCTTTTTTCGTTTCTTCTAAATGTGTTTTGGCTAAACGAACCGCTTGTTCCCAAATGTTCTCATCGTCACTATCGGAATCGCCGCCGCCCCTGCTTGCATCTTGTGGGTCGTCTGTTGGTTGAGCATCGCCATCTTCGGGATTGAGTTCAACATTTGAAGGTATCAATGTAATATACCAATCACTACGGCCCGTTTTACTGTTGTCATCTTCATTGAAAAATTGTATCATACCTTTATTTTTACCATCTGCTCTCACATAACCTTTGTAACCAATAGAAAATCCACTTGGGACAAATCCATATTGTATATGTTCTGCCACATACTTTGATACCGAGGTTGTGAATGTCCCATCCTCCATAACAATCTTCATAGGATATTGACCATCAAAGTTTGTAATGATTGCCGCCCCCTTCATTTCTTTACCCTTTTCATCCCCATTATCGGAATCTCCACCATCGGAATCGCATTCATCGGAGTCATGGTCGTCACCGCCGCAATTATCGCAGTTTCCATCGCCGTCACCATCCCCCTCACCTTTTCCTTGACCATCACCATCTCCTTCTTTATCGGAATCTCCGTCACCATCACCTTGACCTTCTCCGCCATCAGCATCGCCATCTCCACCACCTTCACCTTGAGAGGGTGTTCCTTGACCATCACCTGTTCCTTCTCCGCCTTCGCCTGTGGGGTCTTGTGCGGGTGCGCCACCTTCGCTACCATCGGGTGCAGGGCCGCTTGAAGGGCCGCTTTCGTCTGCGGGTTTTCCTTTACCTTCCATCTTACCCTTCATTTTCTCTTTCAAATCATCGGAAATGGAATCTGCGTTATCTTGGCCTTCTTGGTAAGCATCACGGTCTTCGTCTTCGCCTTCTCCCTCTCCTTCACCTTCGCCCTCGCCTTCTCCTTCGGGTTCTTCATCGCTTTCCTCATCACCTTCACCTTCGCCTTGACCTGCGGGTTGTCCTCCTTGACCGCCACCGCCTCCGCCACCGCCCCCACCTCCACCGGATTTACCCGTTCCTCGCTGACCGCCTCTTTTCAAAGGTGAATCGTCTTCGGAAATCTCCTTCGTGCGTATAGTATCTTTAGAGGTATCGTCCTTTGCATTCTCATCATAGCGGATTTCAAGCGTTCCATCGGAGGCTATAACTGTATTGATATAAGGAAAACCTGCTTCCTTAATTGTATTGAACCACCATGCTTCGTGTGCGTATATGTTAATACCTGTCTTATCAACCCATTCAAAATCCCTTGGGTGTAGTGTATATGCTTGGGAATTCATCATCGCTCGGCGTAATCCTTCAAGTGTGGACTCAACATCTGCATCAGCAATTTTTACCCCTACCACTGTTACCCATGCGGGTGATGGGCGATTTGGGGCTTGTATTACATCTCCTTGACTTGGGTTTAACCACAGCATAATATGTTTTAGGCACTACAAGTATTTAAGGGATTGCTTTCATTTAGATAATTACCCCTGCTTGCCCTGTGAACCTTTATTAAGGGGGTCGGATAAGTAAAGATTACAGCGCAACAAGCGCACCACCAAAACAGGAATGTGAAAAAATATGAGTAAGAAATCCGAAATAGAGAGTTTCCTTGCGGAAGCCGCAGAGCAAGCACCCGAAAGAACCGAAGCAGTATTCCCTACAAGGGACAAGATGAAGGCGGAATTTGATACCCTTTATCAAGGCTTCATCATTGAGGGCTACAACGAAGGCATTGAAGGCGAGTATGGCGTGTCCACCGCAGTTAATTGCATTGATACAAACAACGATGGTCGCCGTGTGACTCTTTGGGTTGGCGGATATGAAACCAACCACTTCGCTCAATTCATTGAAGGACAAGCCGCAAACGGGAACACCCTTCCTCTTGCAGTATCTTTCCTCCGAACCAAGCAAACCTCCGAAAAGAGTGGCCGTCAATTCAACAAGATGGTTCTTCGCTTGGACAATGCGGGCGATGATGTGGTAATCCCACCAATCCCTGCTGACCAATTGCCGGAATGAAGTCATCCTTTGACTAATTGTGCAACCGCCTTAATAAGCGTTAGCGTTAGCGATAATCCGACTCCCGTTGGGCTTCCCCTCCCGACTTGAGAACCCCGTCTGCATCGGGCTTGCATTGATGATACCTGCTTCGGCAGGTGATTTGGTGTCGGTTCGGTGTGGGCCACCGGATTCGTTCTTTCGCAACCTTTCATATAGGCGTTAGGACAATGTGTTTGTTATGATACCTAAAACCGTTCATGCCTTCATCAAGAAGGTGGTTATGGGCAAGCATCCAAAGCAAGCGAAGGCTATTGAAGACCGTCAAGCGAATGTTCTATCAATCATTGAAACATTAGTGTCGGCCAAAACGACCACAGGTTCCGGTGTCATCACCAAAAGAGAAATCAAAGGTGTTTCCACAAAGGATAGTGGGAAGGATAAGACACTTATTAAGTTTGCCATATCGGATGGTGAAAATTCCGTTCAATGTGTTGCTCATAACTGCAACGAAAAATACGGACTCGGCACAGGCTTGAAAGGCGATGTGCTAAGTGCTTTTGACACCATTGTTAGGAAATCTCTTGCAGAAGGCAAGCCCATCAAAGTAAAGGGTTGCTACGCTAATTTCAAATCGGAAAGAGTCTTTGTAATTGATACGATAGAATGGGCAGAAGATGTTCAAAAATCTCAAATAGATGATAAAATCGTTGAAGCCTTTGTCAAAGAATGCGCCAAGTATAAAATTGATGATGTGACAGATGAGGGCATCCCTCACCAACGCACATTAACTCCACTTGATGTAATGATGGATGATAGAGGACTATGGGCAGAAATATATGCTGACGATGATTTGAAACAGGCTATTTTACTTTATTGTTTGTCCCCATTTGAAAAAGAGGATATGATTCACATTGGGTTGATTACAAATCCGGGTGAAGGGAAAAATCACTTGGTTGATAAGGTAATTATACCGCTTGTCCGATGTAGGATGGCAGGAACAGGTAAATTATCCACATTCGCCGCCATGTTCGGTGCTATGTCTTCCGATGATTTGAATTCAATTGAATTAGGGCTTTTACCCAAAATGAATAACGAGAGGATTGTTTTCTCGGAATTTCAAACACTTGAACAAGAGGTATTCGGTGAAATGCTCAATGTAATGAGTGATGGATATTACACTATGCAAAAGGGAAAAATGGATGTGACCCGTCATGCTATGCTAAACATGGCTTTCTTCGGCAACCCTCCTAATTATTGGAACGAGGATGACCACAAAAAAGAAGAAATGTTAGCGGCATTTGGCCCATATACAATGCCCATCATCTCAAGATTAACACTCATTTTTGCGAAACCTACCTTGAGTAATGGTCTTGATGCTTCCGATAAAATCAAGCAAAAGATTCTGCAAAATATGGACAAGACGGTGGCTAAAGGAACAAATAAGGAAGAAATCGCCAATTTGAGAGCATTTTTCCGTGAATACCTCAAGAGAGTTTCCCGATACCAACCAAAGTTAGAAAGATACAAAGCCATTGTCGGTTCGGAATTTAAGGATATTGAAGCCCTTGAACAATTCAAAGATGCTTTCGCTAAGAGAGGAAAAACAGATTACAGAAAGTGGGCAGAATTACTCAACTTAGTCAAAGGATTCGCACGATTGAATGGAAGAAAAGAATTAGTGATGGCTGATGTTAATTACGCCATTACACTATTCAAAGATTCATTAGAAACTCTCACATCAGCATTCCCAAGAAGCGCATTCCGTCAAGGTCTAAATTACGAAGCCATTGAATTACACAGACAGATATTAGAGAAATTTGGAAATGGTTCGGGTCAAGCAAGTGGCAATCGTAGTGAAATAGCACGGTTCGCCGCATCCCAAAATAGAAAGAAAGAATGGGCTTTGCTATGTAAAATAAAACTTCCCGATAAATCATTATTGGTGGAAGACATAAATGGAACGCTCATCGTTAAACCTAATTGGGACGGTGATGAATAATGAATATGTCGGATTTATCATGGGCATTTATTACGGGGTATTATTATCCAAAATTCCGAGTGGTGATAAAGAATATGGAATGGGATGAACGGTATGACTTTCTCAAAGCACTATATGATGATAAACATAAAGAGGCCGTATGGGAAGAACGCTCGGAAGAACCTATCTCGGATATGATAGAATATGTTTCACGAAAAGATTATTTTCACTTCTTCTGTATGGCTTTCACCGTTCAAGAAGATGGATATTACACGGTTCACAAAATGATGCGGAAAGCGATGAGAACATTCCGAACAATTAGATAGAAAATAGGGGTATAGATTAGTATGGCTTGGAAACCCAACGAAGAAACCCAAAATAGGGTTCTCTATGCCTTGCGGTTAATGCAATCAAATGGGTGGGGTATTGAGAGGTCGGCTAAGGTCGCAAAGACCACCCGAAGAAGTGTCCGAAAATATGGTAGCCATCTTGGAGTAAAATTCAAGGGAAAAGAGGGAACTGCTCTCCAATTTATCGGACAACCAATACAGAAAATTGAGGATTTCCTTATCAAAATGCACGGTGGGATGTCGGCTACACAATCGGCCAAAGCCTTGAAGACTACGGTTAGAACAATGAGTAAGCAAACCTACAAAGGACAACCGATTATCAAGAAGGAGAGAGGAAGGTGGGTATCACAATTTGTAGTTGAAGAAAGAATTGTCATACAAGTCTATGGAAACATTAAAAATCCACAAGGAAACATTCTCGGTGGTGGAAATGTAAGTGGCCCCGATGCCACATCTCCAAAGAACAAAAGTAAAATAGATAAAGACTATACCGAAATTTGGTGGGATGCCTTTCTTTACGACTTCGGAACAACCTTTGGAACTCCCGGAGAAGCACAGATATTTTGGACAGATAAGATAATGAAAGTAATTGTGGCCCACATGGAGTCATTGGGTATCAAAGACGCTAAATTGATGAAATCATTTTCAACCAATAAAACGGTAGCAAAACAAATGGCGCATGACAGCCGTGTTCCTCCACCATACACGGTTTCGTCACTTGAACAGATTACTCAACGCTACGGTGTCGTTCTTAATGAAGGAAAAACAGGCACACCATCCACATATCAATCTCGCAGTAATCTCGTTTTTATACCAAAAAAGGACTTCGCAGGGAAGAACCTTGATAGAGTAGTGGAAATTGTGTTTCAAGTATCATATCTTGGAAATGCCCTAACATCATACCCTGCCGCAAAGAAAATTCCATTCAAGTATTCTTTGGCTGACGAAAATTGACGCATCCTACTTTGATGTGTTCACATCACCACAGGTGAATATGAGCGTAAGCCATATTGGGTTTTGTGACTTTGTGTTTTGGGATTATTAAGAAGATTTTGATAAAATTCCGAGAAAAATAGATTAAAAGGTTCGTTAGGAGGTAACGGTTGTGACTACCGCAACACAGTTTGTCGTAATGAAATTTACCAAACGAAGTGAGATTGAAGGGATAACATTGGGCCAAAAATTGATTCTGCTTTTGCTACTGTGGCTTCTTCTTTTGCGAATGTCCCTTCAATAGATTCTTCCGTAGCACCTGCGTCTTTTGCGAATGCTCGCCACTTCTTCATCACTTCATTTGATGCCTTTATGATTGCATCACGGCAAGCCTCGCTTTCATCTAATTCACCTTCACATTCTTCGGGTTCAGCATCAAAATCATAATCTGTAAGGGTAATGACTTCTGCATGAATTGGTGTTCCATCCTCATAGACAACCAAAAGTGGTTTTTCTGCTGATTCGGACATAACGGAGAGTGAATCTTCGTCTGCTCTCCATGTTCCTTCAACTGCACCTGCGGTCAAAGTCTTTCCATCGGAAGTTTCTCCTAATGGTGAACCGCCTTCAATTGCATTTACGACTACTAAGCCAACAGGGGTCTTATCCCTATTAGACATTACATACCATGCTACACCTCCACCGAGAACTACAACGGCTATTGCGAGAGTGGTATTATTTGCCATAATTTATATTTAGTAGTCTAACTATCTAAAAAGTCGGAAGGTATAGATAGCGGGAAACACTATGAAATACTATGGATAACCTTCGGGAATACCTTCAAAATGCGTTAGCCTTAGCGGGAACAGGACTTGCTTCACTTGGTTCAGCAGGTATCATACCTTCGGAATATGCGGAAGCCGCCGCTATCGGTGGTGGATTGGCTATAATCGCAATTGCTGAAAAGTTATGGCGAGATAATAAGGAAGCCCTTGTTAATGAATTAGAAGATTTTGTGGAAGATAAAACAGGTTTAGATATTGAATTAGATGAGGTCGTGGATTCTGTCGTGGAAGCAGGTCTTGATGTTGCTACCGATATAGCCGAAGATGGTGTATTGGATAAGCCACTTTCCGATGTTGCCGAAGATATTGCCGAGAACTTGGAAGAAACCCTAAAAGACATGACTGTGAATGCCCTTCGTGATATGCTAACCGAGCGTGGCTTGGATAAGAAGGGTAAAAAGGCCGAGTTAATTGAACGCTTGCTTAACGCATAGAAATCCTTTTATAGTAGTGTCTTGTCCGAAACATCATGGGCAGTAAGTTATTAACCATAGAAATGAAATTAGAATGCGATTGTGGGGAAACCTTTTGGATGCACGATTGGCCTTCAACCACTTTCAACAACATTGAGTGTGCAGTTTGTTGGGATAAGGCTAACCCTGCACCCGAACCTAAAGGTTCTATTAGTCGGCACGAATTGAATTTCGGTTGAAGATTTTAGATAGTCGGGTCAATAAACCTTATCTATGCCTCTCCCTGCTATCCTCCGTGATGCTGAAGGTTCATTCTTCAAACAATTGGGCGTATTAGACGGCGTTGTGTTATTCATAGCCGCCACTTGTCTATTCCGAGCAAGTCAAGACTTCCAAGAATTGTATTTCTATCCTAACGACCAAAGAAAAAGCCTTGCCACATCTGCCGCAATCGGTATTGGATTGCTTTTGTGGCGTGGAAAAGACTTGTTTGCTATCATTGAGTGAGTGTATAAATACGGCTTAGGACAATGAGAAGGCATGGTAGCGTATGCTGAATATCTCACACATCTTCATGCAGAAGCCGATGCTATCTATGAGATTGCCGAAGAAGCCCGTTCAAAAGGCTTTGACCCAAAACTGAATGTTGAGATTCCAAAGGCTAATGATTTAGCCGACAGGACTCAAAAATTGTTAGATTTCCTTCACCCAAGAAAGACAGCAGACCAAATTAGAGAATTAACCAAAGAATATGATGGAAACCGAGAGCGTGTAGCGATTGAAATTGCTAAAATCGTCTGTGCGGAATCTTATTTGTATGGGGAAATCGTCAATTGTTCCGATTGTGGAGGTAGCGGTGAAATCAAGAAAGGAAAGTGGAATGCCGAATGCTACGATTGCGGAGGTTTAGGCAAAGATATGGGTTTCAAAGACGAAATCGGGAATTCTGCATGGAAAGATACGATGACTGAATTTGAAAAGCGCAAGAAATCGGCACTTTGGAAAAGTGGAGAGGATTCACAATTCTTATCTGAAATAGCCATTTATCATGGTGTCTGTGCAGGATTAGCCGTATTGACCGAAGGAATCCTCGTAGCACCCTTAGAAGGCGTTGTATCGGCTCGGTTCATTACTAATAATGACGGTAGCCCAACCCTCGCTATTTCCTTTGCAGGGCCAATTCGTTCTGCGGGAGGAACAGGACAGGCTCTTTCGGTTCTTATTGCTGATATTCTGCGCCGTGATTTTGGTTTGAAAAATCCAATTATGTCTTTTGAAGAGGTTGAAAGGTATAAAGAAGAAACGGGTGCGTATGCGAGAGGACTACAACACCGACCCTCTAATCCCGAAATTGAGGAAATCGTTAAATCATGTCCGGTTTATATTGATGGAGAAGGTGTAGGAAATGAAGTCACAGGTCAAAGAGATTTACCAAGAGTAAAGACAAATAAAGTAAGGGAGGGTATGCTTCTCGTTGTTTGTGAAGGATTGGTATTAAAAGCACCTAAGATTCTTAAATATGTGGATGCGTTAGGGTTAGACGGGTGGGAATGGCTACGGCCTTTCGCTAAAGGTTCTGCAAAAGGAACAGACAATACAGTTAAACCTAATGGTAAATTCATTTCCGATGTTCTCGCAGGTCGTCCTATCTTTGCCCTTCCTATGGAAACAGGCGGATTCCGATTGCGTTATGGTCGCTCAAGATTAGCAGGATTGGCGACTACTTCATTACACCCTGCTACTATGACCGCTTTATCGGGCTTTGTTATCATCGGAACACAAATGAAGTATGAGAGGCCGGGAAAAGGGACTGTTTCAACCCCTTGTGATTCCATAGATGGGCCTTATATTCAATTCAAAGACGGTTCGGCAAGAACCATAGAATCATTTGATGATTTGGAATTACAATACCCTACTGACCCCGATTACAAGATAGCAAAGATTTGGGACTTGGGTGAAATCCTAATTCCTGTCGGAGAATTTTTAGAAAATAATCATATCCTTCTTGAAAGCCCTTATGTAAAAGAGTGGGCTGAACAAGTATGCGAAGAAAAAGGATTGAAATATCCCGACACTTTTGAAGAAGCGATGAAGCAGGTTGAGTTAGGATTACCCTTAGCACCTTGTTTCGTTCCTTTCTTTTCCGACATTGACGATAATGACTTCAAGACCCTGTTGGACGGGCTGAATAAAGATGGAGAAATACTTACAAAAGATGCCCGAATTATTTGTTATCGGTTAGGAGTTAATGTTATTCTCGGAAAAGAAGAAGGGACTTACTTCCTAAATGGGAAAAGAGCAGAAATCCTGATTCATTGGGTTAAAAGCGGAAATAATCCACCGAGTTGCAGGAACTTGTTAGCGATTGAAGCGTTAGGGCCATCATTGAAAAGCATCAATTTCCGCCCAAGAGTTACTTATCGTATAGGTGCGAGAATGGGAAAGCCCGAAGGTTCAAAACATAGAGAAATGAAACCGCCTATTCACACGATGTTTCCTGTGGGTCACAAAGTAGGTTCTAAAAGATTGATTTCGGATGCCGCAAAAAGAGAAGATGCAAGACAAATTGGTATTAGGGTATGTCCCACTTGTTCCGAATTTACTACGAAGGGTTCTTGTTGTAACATCCAAACGATTTTTCACGGCAACGAATGGGTCGGAAAAGAAGAAGAACTTTGGAAAGAGGTTTCACCTAAAATTCTGTGGGAAGAAGGTTTGAAACAGGTTCATAAAATTGAGAATGAAGAAGAAGTAGTATTTGGTGAAAAGAACATGAAAAAGAAAACAGGTTCTAATCCGGCTGTAAAAGGAGTCAAAGGAATGAATAGTCGGGAAAAGACAAGTGAGAATGTGATAAAAGGTATTTTGAGGCACAAGAACGATATTTCAACCTTTAGAGATGGAACAATTCGTTTTGATATGGTGGATATTACCATGACGCATTTTAAGCCAAAAGAAATAGGAATTACTGTGAAACAAGCAAGAGAATTAGGCTACGATGTTCAAAATGACTATGATGTAGTGGAATTGAGGCCACAAGATGTGGTGATTCCCCGAAATTGTATGGAAAGTTTGTTTAATACTACGAAGTATCTTGATGATTTATTAGCCACTCTTTATTCTATGGATAGATTTTACAATTGCGAAACCCCCGAAGATTTAGTCGGGCATTTAATCATGGGTATTGCCCCGCATACAAGCGGTGCGATTCTTGCCCGTATAATCGGTTTTGCAGACATTAAAGGGCATTATGGACATCCATTCTTCCATGCGGCAAAGCGAAGGAATTGTGATGGCGATATTGACGCTATTTTGTTGCTCTTAGATGGACTACTTAATTTCTCAAAGTCTTTCCTTTCGGCATTTAGGGGTGGGATGATGGATGCGCCTTTGATTTTGACTACTACTATTGAACCTACGGAGATAGATAAAGAGGCTCTTAATGTTGATACAATGGATAGATACCCACTTATCTTCTATGAAGGCACAATGAATAGACCTGTGGCTAAAGAGGCTACAAAAAGTCTTGGAATTGAAACGGTTGAGGTTCGGTTGAAAAAAGGATTGAATGCGCTTGAAGACTTTGGATATACACATGAAACCACCGATGCTTGCCAATCTCCAAGAAACAATCCCTACAATACTTTAGAAACAATGAAAGAGAAAACAATGATGCAATTTGAATTAGGAACTGTAATTCGGGCGGTGGATAATGAAATACAAGCAGGAAAATTGATAAATCGTCATTTGATTAGGGATATGAGAGGTAATTTGAGAGCCTATGGACAACAGAAAACCCGATGCACAAAATGTGGGGCAAGTTATCGGAGAGTTCCAATTGCCGGTAAATGTATCACGGTTTTGAAAAAAGATGCGGAGAATCCATTGACCGGAGAAATAGAAGACTTAATTTGTAATCATAAATTGATTTTAACTGTGCATCAAGGGTCGGTTCAAAAATATGATGGGTTGATTGCTGAAATCATTGAACGCTATGGTTGTGATGATTATACAGAAAACCTTTATCACTTGGTTTCCTCTTGGGTAGCCGATACTTTTTCAACGGATGAGGAAACAGAACAACGAAGATTAGACGATTTTTGAATAGGTTTTTATACTTGATTGAATCATCAATAGATATGCGGCATCAAAAGCAGTTCACTAACGACAATCCAAACAAAGAAGTATTTCCTCTTGATTGTGTCCCCGATGACCGACCTAATGGTTCATGGACTCAAGGCGTAAAGGCTTGGACAAAGGCAGACGGTGGTTCAAGCGATATTGTAGTCGGTTGGTTTCACCCACCCCGCCTTCGTAATAAAGGCCATAAGAACCGCCACATTAAACAAATCTCATTTCAAGAAGAAGAGTAATGGTTAAGTAGTATAACTTGTTAGCCCTCTTCATGGAGAGAAAATACCAAGTCCGATTCCATTTGGCGAGGGGCGAGAATTACATGAAGTTTCAAGTGAAAGATTTATCCAATGGTGATACTTCTTACTATGACCCCGAACAGTATCAATTAGTGCTTTACGATTGTGTCTTGAAGAATCAAAAGACGGTGGCTCAAAAAATCAATTGTGGTGCAAACAAAACCGTTTGTGCATGGGTAAGAGCAGGTCATGTAGTCATTCGTAATCTCGGTTCTCAATCGGAATATCCTTATTCGCCATCTTACGAAATCACTTATAATCCAAGAGTCAAGCCTTATTGGTGTGATTTTGACGGAAATGATGTGGACAACACCGAATGTGGAGAAATCCTCACGGCTAACCGTAAGTTATTCATCAATCCTAATTATTAGATAGCAAGGAGAAGAATATCTTCTCATGTCCGACTTAATCTCAAGCGGAGATTCCACCGAAGTCAAAGAAGCACCCGTTGATTATAAGGGGGTAATTAAATTTGCAGGTTGGGCCGTCTTTGGTTTGCTAACAATTCTTGGTTTGACATGGTTTGACTTACTTGGTTCAAATGATACAGGAGGAAGGGGTAAAAAAGCCCAATCCGAATACAAAAAAGATGAAGATTCACAGTCCGATTATGAAAAAGAATATCTTGATGAAGAGGTTTCGGAAGAAGCCATTGATGAACACGAAATTGGCATATCTTGAACAAGCAAAACACTTGATACTTTTAACCCTATTTTGATACTATCTCCAAAAGGAGTGAAATGGGCGATTTTTTTGAGTAATTTTATGAGTTAAATGGGGTTAAAACAGGCTTCTCACAGTTCAGGTGATTTGGGTCAAATTGACATTAAAATTTTTCTTCCGAAATTTCGCCATCTTTGATAACATTTTCAAGAGCGTGGATTATACGCAATAATTGAATTGCACCCTCTTTCCCCTGACAATTTACTTGATTTATTACATTTAATAATAATTCAGCATCTTCGGGTTTGATAGAAATGGTAATTTCATCCATACTATTCACTTATCCATCTATCTATTTGATACTATTTATCAAGCAAGGATTCCATAATCTTGTAATGCACCAACAATTTGTTGGACTGTATAACCACCGAATGTATTACCAATGTCCATAGGCATCGTGGGGATGCCGGGTCCAAATGCCGCAGTTGAGGCATTTCCTGTGGTTCGTTGAATAATCGGTGTTGTCCCATAAAATCCAATAGTAGTTCCATCGTGGTTTAATGCACCATCAATTTCTAAGTCTGTGGTAATATGGGCTGAACCTGTGACGGTAAGTAGGTTGGCCGCACTAAAAGTCAAATTGGCTTCACCATTTAGAGCAGTAGCGGCGGAATAGGTGGCTACTCTATCATCAACACCATTCGCTGTGGCTGTAATAGCGGCGGCAGAACCGCTTGCGGCGGCAGTAATTCGCCCTTGAGCATCAACGGTAATATCCGCAGAAGTGTATGCGGCAGGGGTGACGGCAGTATTCGCCAATCCAATATCAAGAGTCCCTGCACCTCCTGTAATAGTAATTGTTGCCCCTGCTGAAGTCATAGAGGCTAAAACGGGGTCTGCACCTGTTGAACCAATCAATAACTGTCCATTGGCGGGTTGTGCAGTAGCCGTAAGCGCACCGACTCCCCCTCCTAAAAGAATTCCTCCATCTGTTAATGTGGTTGCGCCTGTTCCTCCGTTGGCTACGACCAATGTTCCGGCAACCGAAACGATACCCGAAGTGGCTACGGCAGGGGTTAAGCCTGTGGTTCCGAATGCAATAGTAGTGACACCACCACCACCACCGCCTCCTGTGGTAATTGTAACTGCCCCATTTCCATCATCAGTCAAAGTGCCATTAGATACAGTAATTTTAGAAACGCCTCTAACATCGGGTGCGCCATCCACTTCGGTTACTTCAAGTCCGGCTTTCCCAACATTTGAACCTGTGTATGTATTTCCCATCTTAATCACCTATCAGTTGGTGACATTTTGAATCTGCACCTTGTCCGTTTCCAAGAATCCCATCTTTTGCTCACTCCAACCTGCAAAACAGGCTTCTAAGGTGTTTGCGGTTACATTTATACCCGATTCATTGATAACTCTAAGTATAATCTGCTTTTCAACAAAGATAGGAACATCAAAATTCCACATATCTCTTTTAGGTGTAACCGGCGACCATTGGAAATCTGCCCATTCCATCATTAGCCGAGAATCAACCCAAATTTGATAAGTTACGCCCGCTACTGCACCATTAGGCAATTCCGAATGTCCGAAATTTGAAATCTTGTAAAATTCTCCAATAGAAGCGGGCATATAGGTCGCAAGTGTTCCCGAAGAAGCGATGGTTGAACCTGCGCCGCCCGGAATTGGGAAAGTAGGGGTTCCTGCTTGTGAAGCAAAGTTAGGATTAACGGCTTCGGGGTTAGAAGTGAGTGCATTTGTTGGGATTGTTGGTGCAGGTATTCCTGTGGCCGGTATCGTAACAGGGGCGGCAGAAGCCACCGTTCCTTCGGCTCTTGTGACATTGAGAACGCAAACATCCATGTAGGTATTAGTCACCATATTGGTTGTCGCAAAATCCACCACTGTTCGCTGAATTACATTTGCAGAAGTAGGTCTTGGAACTAAGAACCACGGATAGACGGATGTGAAAAGTGCCGTTTCTTGATTGCCGAGTGAAACAGGAGATTGTGTTTTGCGGTCAAACATTGTTGGGTCAAGCCCTTCACGGACTACCTTCGCTTCTTGGGTATGTCCCGGCCGATTTAATTCGGAATATGGTTTCGGTGTAGGTTCAACATTGTCCCCTTGCTGTGAATATCCTGTCTGCAAAGACTGATTCGTTTTGTTGTAAGGGTTGGTCGTTTTCCTACGAGCCGTATATGGATTCGTTGAATTGGACATAATTATTCATTGTTGCTCTTGTTATCTAAAGGATAGCCGCATTTGAATCGGTTTTTCAGCACGGAGGAAAGACATACTGTGACATAAATCTAATCTTCGGAGGAATAGTGCATATATCTTGCTACACCTTGAGTTTTCATTTCCTTTTCCTCTCTTTTTCTTTCACTTTCCATCAATTTGAGATAATGTTTGAAAGTATCGGTTTCTAATCCTTTGTTTTCAAGAAGTAATCTGCGATAATTTTCAACAGTTCCTACGGTTATTGGAATACCCAATTGCATCAATTTTTGAGCCATCATAGCATCCGTTCCATCATAAAGAGTATATTCCACATATACTGCGGCTAAAATAGTTGTATTGGGAATAATATCCCATACGCTCGCACCTGCGGAAAGAAGTATGTCATTGTAAAGTGTGTAGCGAATATCAACGGTTTGATGTGGAAGGACATATACAGGAGGCCATAATTCATAATACGGTAGGGCTTCAATTTCTTTTGGATAAGATGATGCCGTTCCCGAAACCCCTACACCATAAACATTTTGTGGGTCTTGATAATAATTGGTCGTATCAATGACGATATTTACAAACATATTTGGAAGCCATTTTACTAAATTGACATTGGGGGCAACACCTTGAACGAGATATGAATTAGCAGAAATTCCGGGTGTGCAAGCAATTTTTTCAATTACAACAAATTGGTCTTCTTTCACTAATCCTGTTTGCTTCCCTGCTTGAACCGCCCCGAAATCACCATAAAGAATTGAATGTGATTGACCACCTCTCGGATAATGGGTAATATCTGTCCCATCTCCGCCATCTCCTTGTAATTCCCATGTGTAAATCTGTTTCCGAATAGCCATGATTACACCTTCCTTTTTGCTTTCACTACTTCCGTAGGCAAGGGTGCTAATCCCGCATATAAATGTGTTTTCAGTATATCTTGCTTATATTTCCACACATTCTCCACAGTTAGAGGCCATCCCGCATCTAATAATCTTTTTGCTACGATAGAATCGCCACCATCAATGAGAAGATATTTTACGAAACACTTTTGAATTTGTTGTTCAGTCGCCGTATCAGAAATAGTAGGAACATCAACCGAAGATGTCACTTCCACACCCCACACTTGTCCGGGCTGAATAATAAGTGCAGGTTTTAGACCGTCTGCAAATACAGTATTGATAAGATTTATATTTGACCCTGCACTATTTGTCCATGTCGCACCATTAGGAAATGGAATTGAGAATCCATCTATCCCTCCTACTCTTGAAGGCACATTATCGGGGTCTTGAAAGTATTTGGTTGTCCCAACATAGATTTGAGCGTGAAGGGTCGGAGGAAAAACTGCGACAGAATCTAAAACAATATATTGAAATGCTTTTAATTGTCCGGGAATATCAATGTTATTTCCAATGTCCCCTATGAATATATCAACGGGTTGATTAGCGAGAAATCCTGTCGTATTTACATCACCTACTGAATTAACAGGATAACCATTCAAAAATGATGTGTTGATACCATCCGAGATATTACGCCATTCATAGCATTGGCGGCGAAGACTCATAAAGATAAATGGTTGCCGTTGTTATCTAAATGATGTGTTCAAACACCACGATAACCGGGAGGTGCTTTTTGAATTGCTAACTCACCGATTAAGTCCACAACAACGGTTCTGTTGTTAGCGGTTGAACCTGTTCCTGTAATTGCTGAATTGGTAGTGACTGTCACACCGAGAGGCTGTTGGAACAAGACAAGGATAGGAGATGGGAACATAAGAATGCTTCCACCTGCGTTAAGATTGTTCGCAAGCCACGAAATGTCAAATTGATTAGAAGGAACATTGTTTGCACCGACTTGAATAGAAACTGCGAAATCGTTAAAGGTTGTGGATGCTGTGCCTGTTGCACTATCAAATACTCGGACAGCGATACCATAGATTCGGACTTCTTCGTTGTTTGCTTGATTCGTATAGATAGAAACTACTTGGCTTGTTCCGGCAGGTTGTGTTGCACCTGCGCCACTTGTGTCAGCATCCCATACATAACGAGTGGTATAAATTTCCGGTTGTGGGTCTTGATTAGCCATGATTACACTTCCTGTATAAGAATCAATTGTCGGTCTTGTTATCTAAAGGTTCACGAAGGGACGAATCCTCCGTAGCATCGCTACGCCTTGTAAGGTGGGGTTTAATGACCAAATATAGGCATGATAAGACTATTACATCAAGAATTATCCCAAATGGGCCAAGAAACTCAAGGTCGGAGATAATTAGGGGCATTATCTTGGTAGGATGAACGAGGCCATATCTAATCCAAAGACTTAATGCCCATGTCCACGAAATTAAGATAAGAATGTAAAAACTAAGAGATGATTTTTTCATACAAATAATTCCCCCTCATTGGTTTCACCACTTTCTTCAAGAGGGTCAATACCTAATTCTTCAAGTGAGGGGGGTTCAACATTTTCTTTATCAAGATATGCTCGGAAAAATGCGTAGGCTTTAGGGATTACATCGTCTAACTCTTCTTCAACATTTCTATTTTTATCTGCGGCTTCTTGTAATATAATGTCCCTTACTTGAGTGAATAACCCAATAGTTTCGTAAAAATCTGCATTAAAAACATTCTTGTAAGTTTCAGCCATTTTATCTGCATTGTGTTGCACAAGAATAGCCCCCACTACTGCACAGGTTGATACTGCGGCTGTGAAACCAAGTAGCATCCATTCCATGTAAGGAGTAGGAGTAATCATAAAGGGTATGATTTGAATACAAATAATAACAGTAATACAAGTAAGCAATAACTGTTTAGCGGTCAAAAATTCTTGCTCAACGATTTTAGAATAATCTTTAGTCATGTGATGAATCCTCCATCAGTAGGTGTTTGTTAATTGTTTGGCGGTATTTATAACCGTATGTATTCATATATTTTATTACATTCTTTGTCCATTTACCCGTTTTATCAATGAAAAATTTGGTATCACGGAAGATTCCTTGATTATGTAGCATAACGAAATCGGAATATGTGTATAAATTCAATAAGTCCCCATTATGTTCAAGTGTAGGGAACAATAATGGTAGTGTGTCTATATTTTCTAACTCTTGGGGTTGTGGATTGTTTAACCTATCTTCCAAATTTTCCCATTCTCTTTCCCACATCCTATCCCAAAATTCTTTACTTGAATAGTATTCGGGGCCAAGAGAACGCCTTCGGTCATCCATGAAAGCGGTCTTCCGATGAATGAAGTCGGCAATATCGTCTTCATCCATAAAAACCTATATGTTCAATTGCTATCTATGCCTTCTGTTCTATTTTATTTATTATGATACCGGAAAGTGTGGAAGCAACGACAACAATAGAACTCATTTTTAGCAAAGATTTGCCTTTAGGGATGGTAAAATTGGATATATTGAAGGGAAGGGACTTAGATTCCAAGATTCCGTAATTGTAATGAATCAAGGCTTCTGTAAAAAATACTACAAAAGTTACACCCGATACGAGCCAAAAATGATTAGGATTATTCATAAGTGTCACCATTTAGGAAAATGTCGGATAATGCGACTACGACCACAACAGCAGGAAGCGACATTAGAAGCCAATCGGAATTAGTAAATGTGTGAGTTGGGAATCCGTAATTCTTGTAATTTTTGAATCCGTTGATGAGCATAGAGGAAAAGAACGCCATTGAACCTACTGCGGGAATAACCCATGAACGCCATGCTTGTCTTGCTTGCTCATTTGCTTGGACGACAGGCTCGGTAGCCTTTTTCGTGATAGCATTTGCTTCTGCGGCATCTTTAGGCATAGGGCATCAACCCATCACCGTTCTTGATTGAACATCTCCAATCAAGTAAGCCAACCCGCCTACAATCAATGCGGTGATAATGACAGGTTTGCGTCCTTCGGGGGTTTTATACCATTCTGCGGCCTTTTCTTCACTACCTGTTAGCCAAGACCAAAAACGGGCTAAAGCACCTTCTCCGCCCTCATGTTCTGCTACTGCATCGTGAGAAACCCAAATAGTATCGCCCTCTTTGCATCCAAAAACATTTGACCATAGAGGATTACAGGTTCGTTCTTGATACATTTCCCTTGCCTGTGCGCCGGGAGCCGAGTCAAGATACGCTAATGCTTGTTCACTACCTGCACCCGCAGGGTTCCATTTGACAAGAGAGCCGTCATCAAGTGAATAAGGAATTCCCGCACCACCATAAGGTTGATATGCTGTTCCATCTTGATTCAAAGCCGTTAATTGGGGAATCCACGCCATCCAAGGGCTTGATGATGGCCCTTTTGATACAGGTTGTCCACCCGATGTATAACCAATTACTTCTTGTTGAGTGACTGTGCAAGGAGGAACGGCAGGGTCGCATCCCGAAGGTGTGTGGACATTGACATAACACCGTTGCATCCCCAATGCGCCGGGGTCGCAAGTAATATCGTAGCCGTTGGACATAAAGGAAACTTGTTCGCCCTGCTATCTAAAAACATTCATTCGTAAGTCCGAATACTCTTTCCTGTGGGTTTTTTGGGAATGCCGTCTTTTGAGTATTCTTCAAATTCCACCGTTAAATCCGAACCAATGAATTTTTCACCCTCTTCAAACCATTTCTTTCTTTGCTCATTTGTTCCGTTAGGTTTTACATCAAAGACAGGATTGAGGTTGCCCAATTCTTCTGCCTTTTTTGACCAACACTTGAAAATGATGAGATTTTTTGAAGCCGGAGTATCACCATCTTTGAAATCAATAATTTCAAATTCTTCATCTTTGAAAAACTTCAATTTTAGCATTGTGCTTTTACTTTTTGCACCCTGTTTGTAAGGAACACCGAGAACCCGAATAATCCCACCCTCATAGCCTTCTTTAACAAAACCTGTTGCTAAATCATACATTTCTTGGAAATTATCAACCTTGTAATTTTTGGTCAAAACAAGATTTTTGGAATTTGGGTCAAGCCATTGTTCAAGTAAAGCATATCGTTCTTCATAAGTCAAATCGGGAGAATTAGGGTCAAAGAAATCATAGATACGATATTTGATTAAATCTTGATGGTTAGGTGTATGATTTTCATGTCGGGCGTATGATGAAGAAGATTCTTCCGTGTTAATCCATCCCTTAGCCGTATCAAAATCTGCATCCGACCCATGCACATACAATTCCCCATCAAGGAAAATATCATCGGGAATCTTCAAATTAGCAATTTCTTTTTTGATGTGGGGCATTGGTGCAGGTGTTTCATTAAGACTCCGTGAAGTAAAACGGACTGAACCATCGGATAATATAGTCGCAATACCCCGAATACCATCAAATTTGCGTTGAAAATAAACAGGATATGGTAATGCGTTAATAGTATTCATATCAAACATTTCGCCTTCTATTTTGCTTTTTGTCCCTGCGGCCAACATCGGCAAGAATAGGGGCTTGTTAATTGCATCATCCCTTGACCTTTGATACCCTTTATCGTAGGCGGATTTTTTCATCATACTATTTGCTTTCTTTTCGGCTTCGGCTAAATTATCGTATGTTCCTTTGTGAGTCTTAGTCTTTTTGGCCGTTTCGGAAGAAGCACTTTCGGAAAATATCTTCCATTCGGAACCGTCTTGTTCAGTCCATATACGCCAAGTCTTTACTTCTCCATTATTTCTCAAACGGTATAGCGTTTCGTCCATAATGAAACCTTGTCATAACGACTATAAAAGGCTTCCTATGCGTTTTACAATCCAAATCGTTCAAATAGTTTTGTCAATTTATCCTTTCCGAGAATTGCCGCAAATCCGATACCAAGTGCAGTAATTCCTAAAGCCATTTTTAGATTTTTGGATTCTGCTTCCATGTGTTCGTTTGACGGTTCGCTTCCTGTTGCTTCGGCAGGTTCGGGAACGGAAGGTGGGCCGCTTGGTGATGGGCTACCTACTGTATCTGCCGAATACTGTGAAATGTTATCCTCTATGTAATTCATTATTCGGATTTTGTCTGTTGTTCCTAATTTGTTCGCAATCTTGTCCAATTCTTTCATGCTAATGGTCTGCCATACTTTGACGGCTTTCATGGAATATCGGGCTTGTTCTGCGGAAAAATTTTCAGCATCTTTGTGAGGGGGCCATGAGTTCCATAAACAATCTTGATTTTGACATTGATACACAAAAGTTTCTTGAACCCCCGATTCAGTTTCTTCTGTTGTTCCGCCACCACATTCTCCACAACGAGGATTGCGAGCGAATTCTTCTTTCAACCGTTTTTCCATCCTACTATCGGCGGAGAAATTTTCAGCCCCTCCTACTGTATCTGCGTAAAAGTCCTTTGACTCTTGTTTCTCACTTGGCTTGACCTTCAATGGGATTCCTTTTCTTCGGAGGTCTTTAGATAAATCATGGCTTTTCAACTTATCTCGGTCTTTTCGCTCACCACCATAACGATTGTGTGTTTGGTGCATTCCATCGGGCGTGATAAGAAGTTTTCCCTTCTTGTCGTAATGGTCTGTGTCTGTGAGTGGGTCATAGTATGATTTTCTCTTAGTGCGGGCTTCAAATTCTGCGGAGAAATTAGCATTTGAAGGTTCAACAGGTGATGGAACGGTTGAAGGCACATCCTCAAGTGGACTTTCCGGTAATGGTTCACCTACTTGTTCAGCACCGTAATGGCTTAAATCATCATCATGGCGAGCATCTAAACCTTCTTCAAACCACCCACAATCTGAATCGCTACAAACCTCGTAGCCTTCCGAATCATCTGTAATCGTCATTTGTTTGCATTTAGGACATTTAGTATGTTCACCTACACTTTCGGCTCGCCAATGAGCGTTTTCACCTGCCCAATAATCGGATTCGCCTTCATCTTCTGCACCCAAAATCGCCGCACCAACCGCTAAAGCACCGACACCAAGACCGACCTTCATAAGAGTGGACATTCCTTCGCCCTCATCCTCTTCTTCCTTTTCTTCTTCTTTGACAGGGCGTGTGACCTTTGCGGAAACTGCTTCTTTGACTTTGACTTCATCCCAATTGTAATGATAAACACAGAATCCCGACTCATCCGAAACTGCATCTCCGAGTTCCATATCCAAATCCCTGTCTTCCCATCCTTCATCTTCGTCAAGTGTAATTGTCATTTCCGAAGGTTCGGGTTGGTCGTGGGATTGTTTGTATCCGTGTTTGTCATGGAATGGTTTAATCCCTTGCATCCCTTCGGCTTCCTCATCGTAAGTATCATACCAAATATCAGTAATCTTGAATGTTCGTGTTCCTTCTTCGGCCTCTTTTTCATCATTTTCCTCATCTTCGGTGTTATCTTCCTCTTTTGGTTCCATCTCTTCCGGGATGTCTTCTTCAATATCTGTCAATTCTAACTTGTCGCCCTCTTGTAAAACGACTGTGAATTCTTGCGCTTTTGGTTTTTCTTCTTCGGGTTCTGCGTCTTCCTCTTTGTCCTCAAACAATCCAAACGCTTCAAAGAGAACAGGTTCGTTGTTATCAGCACATTCACGACAAACATCAGCCATAGCGGAATTATCATCTTCGGGGTCTTCATCTAATTTGACCCATTTCCCGCCTTGCATTTCTTCATATCGGCAATCATCACAAATAGCCTTCCCACAATCAGCATCGGATTCACAATAAGTCACCTCATTTTCAGTATCGGGATTTGAACAAACAAAGCAAATATCGTCTTCAGTATATTCAGCCGAGAAGTTTTCATTAAGTGAATCGGGGTCGGTGTTAATAATTTCGTTGTAGTTATCCGTGTATTCCCCATCCAATGTTCCTTTTTGTTTTCCTTCGGTAGCATCCCATTCCCAAATAGCGGCAAAGGCGAGAGGGGATTCTTTATTTCTTTCATCCACATAATTAACGGCCTCTTGGTAAGTGTCTTTTATTTCTTCATACAGTCCGAAATCGTAGCCTCGCTCTCTCTTTCCATCAGTATAAAACCCTTCCCAACCATCTTCATCAATCCACTTTTGCGGATAAGTATAAATGTGATAGTATCTGTCCTCATCTTTTGCTTCAGCAGAAAAGTTTTCATTTGACGGCTCTTGCGGGAATGGGGTTTCGGAAGGTGCAGGGGGTTCAACGGATGCGGGGGAAGGATTACCTACGGTATCAGCATGGTTAGATTTAGTCGCATGGCCTCCCATAATTTCCTTTGTGAGTTTCTTATGCCCGTATTCGTTCATGGTCTTAATGGGGACAATTTTTTCGGGGGCGAAATCCGTCTTGTCCTCAATCCCGACTATGTGTAATTGAACAGCATCCTCTTTGCCCTTCTTACCTTGTATTATGACGGCTTCTGCGGCTTTAGCATCAAATCCATAGACGCTCTCAAAGTCGGCCTTAGTGACGGTCTTAGGGAGGGTTTTGCGGCCTTTGTATTCCCCTCGTAGGGTATAGCGGATTGAACCACCTTTGGACTCAATAGCCTTACCTTCAACAATCGTGGCTTCGTGCTTCTCTTTCAATGAAGGAACATAGCCTAAAAAGGTAGTCTTGGACATGAATTATTATTGAGTGTCCCACTATCTAAGACTCTCCATGAACAATTCTCCATGCGTTATGGAGAAAATTACCACAATTGGTCTGTGGGTTTAGGTCTGTAAAGAACCCCTTCTTGACCGAATGCGGTCACACCCATACCGAGTGAGGGGCCATGAAAGAAAGAATCTTCCGCATTCAAGTAATCGTATTGATAGGAGTTTTCTGCTTCCGCCTGTTCTTCTGCCTCTTTTTCCTCATTCTCGGATTCCATTGATTCCATTTCTTCTTGTTGTTCCTCAATTACTGATTGGGATTCGTCAAGAAGGCGTTCATAGCGGTCTTTTTCAGTCTGTGCTTCTGTGCCTCGTCTAAGGCCACCCATTGAATATCCAAAAGCAAGGCCACTAACAGTTAGCAAACCTAATGTAGTATGTGGGCCAAACATTCCGCCAACGCCATTCACTACACGGTCATAACCCCATCCCGCCAAACAACCCAATGCTAATCCGAAAGGAATTAAAACAGGCATAGATTTGAATTCCGTCATCGTGGTGTTTTCAACGGGTTCTTCATCGTCTTCCATTTCCCCTGCGAGAACCTTATCACGCAATTCACGGAAGTCAAGGACAGCACTCATGGGTGTATTTGGTCGTTCCCGTTATCTAAAGACACCGACAATCTTAGACCTGTGCTTGATACTCGGTAAAAGCATCCCTAATGACCTTCATTTCTGCATCGTGGCGAGTGGTCTGTTGTGCGATTTGACGAGCCAAGTGAGCGCATTGATTTGCATGGATTGTGCGGCGTGTTTCAAGGTTCTCTTGGTATGCTGTGTATAGGACTTCTTGGACTTCATCGGTGACATTGAAATCAGTTAGCGATACAATCCCATTCATGTGTTGAGGGTAAAAGTGTTGGGTCATATCCATTTTTCGTGTGAAGTCATGGTATGAGTATTGAATGTTGCCGTTGGGGAATGACGAAGTATCAATCGGAAGGTGTGCGATACCTGCGATGTGGCCGAGAATAGCCGTTCCGACACCAACGGTGTTTGCATCGTCAAGAAGCCCTTGAACAAGGTCTATGACGGCTTTTTGCATGGATTCTCCGGTCTTGTCTGCGAGAACATTCTCCGCATCCACCTTGACCTTGATTTTAGGCTCGGCAGACTTGAGGAAATCCATCACATCGGTCTTAAATTGAAGGAGGTTATCGTTCATATCCGAAAGGGTTGGTGTGAATTTTCCGAAGAAGGTTCGTGGTGGTGCAAAGGCTACTGTGTTCTTCTTATTTACTTGGTCGTGAGGGATTTTGAACCAACAGTCATCACTACGGTTGCGTGAAGTCCATGAATGGCCGATAGATTGCGCCATCGGGTTGTCTTGGAAGAATTGGTCGTTCTGTGCAATTCGGAGAGCGATAGCAGGGTGATTCTCAACGATATGTTCCATAAATGATTCCATAATGTCAGCCGAGATTGCAGGGTATTGATGAACCATTGACTGTTGATACCCGGCATGAAGGAGGTAGTATGTGTTGAATCGCCACATTGAGCCATACCCGCCATTGGATATATCAATCATGTCGTCAATTTCGGCATCCGTAGTGGTGGTATCAACACAATTAACACGGACATTACAATGGATAATATGTGTATTGGATTGACTGAAATACTTTTGGTTAATTTCTCTTGAAAATTCGCTCATAGCCCTTGTCATTTCTTGCATAGGGTCGGTAAAATCGGAATCTCTTCGGCCATCGTAGTAAGGATTGGTTGTGGTTGTCTTTGCCTTAGCAACATCACGCATTTGAATCAATTTTTCTCGCATGAGGGTTTGGATTGTTTGATTGGCCGCATTCATTTCATATCTAATGATGTGAGGCAATAGGTGTCCATAAACAGCATTCATTAAGCCATAATAATTAGAACCGGCATACTGTTCATTTCGGATATGGCTTATGTTGTTCTGTATATCTGCCGCAGTTTCACCTGCGTTCTCAATTTGATGTTGAACAGCCACTTGAAGTGGATGCCAAAGGTCGGTATCATTGTGGTTGTAATTAGCCCACATAATCCCTTCGGAAGCCGTTCTTGCACTATCGGTATTCAATTGGTCGTATCGGATTGCTCTTGTCGCCATGTTTCCCCGTCTGCTAAACGGGTTAATAAAGGTTTGGAATGAGGCATTTAGTGAAAAAGTCCTAATCGTTGTATAGACTCCCAATTGACTTATGCTTGCGAAAGTAAAACCGACTAACTACTATGCCTGTATGTGACTAAAGATACTTTTCACGCAAGGCGACTAATTCATCATCCAATGCTTTCTGCTTTGTAATAGAAACCTCATCAAATGCCTTTTGTGCATCGCTCGCATACGCAGGGGGAACACCACCCGCTATGGAGTAGCCATTATTCATTTTCACCATCAACCACTCATGCAATTCTCCCTTTACTTTCATATTTGCCCATTTAGCGGACTCTTCCATATCCAAAGCCACTTGCTTTTGAACTGCGGTTGTGTATTCTTCAAGATATTGTGCATTTTTTCCCTCTTTCCACATCATAGTCCAAAAATTCAATGCACCCTTCGCTTGCTTATCAATTGTGGCCTTATCGGGCAACGAATAAAATTCGCCCCGATGGAACCGACCCGCTACGAAAGCAGTTTTCCAATATCGGACATCCCTAATACCATTTCGGGTTCTTTTGAACGATATTCCTTTGATTTCGGGATTTAATTCCATCCATCGCTTCAAATTAAGCGGCCTTGACCAATCAATGTAATGAAATGCACCATGACTGTCGGACTCATAGGGGCCAAAATCCCCTCTTGCATATCTTTCCAACAATTCTTTCCTTTGTTTGATAGCATAATCCCAATTGAAAACAGGCCATTTCCAAGTCCCCGTTTTCTTCACAATACGATTTCCAATTGTTTGATTCCAAGTCCCCTTGTCTTTTCCTGTATAATGCTTACCAAGTGGGGGCATGAATCGGCTAAAATGGGTGTAAAGGGCATAACCATTTTGATTTCTGTTTCCAATAGTAGGGGGGCGAAAGTTTCCCCATGTGGGGTGATGCCCATATCTGTGTATTTTGGACTTCCCATCAAACCTCCCATAACTTAACCATTCTTCATAGGATGGATAGCCGGGATATGCGGTAAAATTAGGGATTTGCCCTTCTTTTTTGAGTTTTTTGATTACTTCATCAACAATGGGGGCAGAAAAGGATGAGTCAGTTTGAACAGGGCTTTTAAGGGGGAGAGATGGTTCGGCTTTCCCATACACAACAATAGGGCCGTATGACCCCTCAACATAAGTCAAAGGGTAGTAAATAGTGCTTTTTCTTACTGCCCTTGCACCTGTGGAAGCCATAAATGTTTCTGCCCCTAACACCTTTTTATCACTTTCGGTAGTGAGAAAATAAATACCGCCAAGACCTAATCCAACGATGGCTAAGATTGAGGATAATTCTTTCATCACTCATTCCCTACCGCACTACCTGAATAATTCTGTCCGAAGGCGGCGTTAGTGTAAGCGGCGGCGTTCATCCAAGATGCACCGTCAATTAACATTTCAAGGTTATTTTGCGCCGCCATAGGATATGCAGTTTGCCCAACATAATTTCCCGAACCCGATACAGGGTCAGCAAGTGGAGTGATAACGGGTATTGAGGTTCCGCCGGAGTTTATGGGAATTTGATAGACACGATTTGTTCCAAGAACTACATCGCCACGATTATTTACACCATCTGTTCCATTAGCACCTGCATTGAATGTTTCCGCATTTTTTCCAATAAGTCCAACAAAGAATGACTTTGATTTATCCACAACAGGTTGTAATTCCTCATCAAAAATGTATAGAATTAAGGCCGTTATACCTGCACCCATGAATAATGTTTTCCATTCCATCTAAATCACTTTTCCATTATTTTAGCACCCAATACTAATGCGGCCATTGTTGCGGCTGAAAGAAGCCCTACTCCAACCCATGCACCTGCGCCGAAATATGCCCCTGTCTTGAACGGGTCTTCTAATTCAGCACCATAGTTTTGTGTTGGTTGATACGAGGTTCTATCCACATCAACGGATTCTAAGGGTGTGTAGCCATCCATTGAAAGAGAACCGTTTTGAAGATAACCTGCGGTGTCTGCTCTCTTTACTGCAAGGAAGCGACCCTTTGAATCGTGTGCAGATGAACCACCCTTGAAGCGACCCTTTGAATCTCTCCAATCAACGATTGTGTTAGCATCCATAGCCATTACATCATCATATTTACGACCCATCTTACTGTGTCTTTTATCCATAGCGGAAGCCTCATCTCGGCGGTCTGTGAAAGACTGTTGGTGGCGACCACGATGACGCATACCAAGTGATTCATCCTGTTCATCATTGTAGCCTTGACCTTTGTGGTGTTCGGAAGCAAGATTTAGAGAACCATACTTCTTCTTGATAGCGGCACGAACCTTTGCATAGTCCTTCTTCTTACCAAATCCACCCTTCATGTAATTAAGAGCCTTGATTGCGTGTTTCTTGTTTCCAATAGGCCACGCCTTGCGCTTTGGGAAAACGAATCCTGTTCGGCCTTCGGCATGATAAGCACGGAAACCTTCTGCGGAGAAGTTAGAATTGGTTGGGTCTGCTTCCGGCCCATCTTGTCCGGTAATGTCTGCGGGTGCAGGTGGTAGTGGGTCATCGCTTTCTGCATACCATTGAGATACACCATGACCGAGAGGGGCTTCAACGACTACTGAATCAACGCCGGAGAATCCTTCAAGGGAAACACCTTCTTCAACAGTAATGTTGGTAGTGGATTCGTCAAGAAGTGCTTGTTCTGTTCCTTCTGCGCTTCCGAAGTATTGATTTACTCCGTGTCCGATAGGTGCGCCTTCTTCAATAGAGTCAAGAGGTGCATATCCATTAAGTGAATCGCCTTCTGCAACCGCAACGGGTTCGCCTTCTGCGGCCATACAGGAACAACCACCGCAACCACAAGAACCGTCTGCATTAAATGTTGAATTAGTAGGTTCATCAAAGGAAGATGAAGAAACCATATCGGGTTCGTTAGATGGGGCATAGGTAGCATTTTCGCCTTCTGCACCATAATTAGCAGTAGGTTGGTTTGAAGTCAAATCCACAGTAGCCGAATCGGAAGGTGTATAACCATCAAGGGTTTCGTCCGTTCCAACCATCGCATCGCTTGGGTTGTAATATGCTCTTTCTATTACTTGTTGTTCTGTTTCGCTATCCATAATTTCAACATCCTGTATCTCTAAAAGATTATCATAATTCATATTTTGTGCTTCGTAAAATGCTCGGTAGTGTTCTTCGGCCATGTGAACAAGAGTTCCTTCGGCTTCTGCTACCACAGTTTTACCTGTTTTATCTTCCACAGGTTCCCATTCCTTTCGGAATTGTGGAGGGGCGTGACCTGCTTGTGTTAATCCTTTTGGACAATCTGCAACGGGCTTTTGATAAGTGAGTTTGAATTCACCGGACTTAGATGCAGAAACACCAAAGAATCCTAATTGAACAGGACAAGCGACTAACTTTTCACTTCTTCGCCAAACGGATTTTCCATTTTTGTAAGTGTGCTTATTTCGCATCATTGTTGGGAAAGTAATTTGCCCATTTACCATTGTTCCCTTTGCATAATTCTTTGAGGGTGTGAGGAAATACTCAACACGCTTTCCACGCTCGGTGTGCATAATCAAATGAACGCCCGGATTTGAAGGAGAATCCCAACGAATACGAGATGCAGGGATAGGGGCGTTGGAGTCAAGGAATGTCCTATCAATCCAATTACCCTTCATTTTAGCCAAATAGTTATCTCTATCGTTGTGATGCTTGTTAGGAAGGTGGACTACAACCCGAAATGATTTCTTTCCAAGACGAGTTCCTTTCGTAGCCGGTGTAAGATACTTTTCCGACATTTCACCGAAGCATTCACGATATTCAGCAGGGGTGGAAAACAAAAACGATGTTCGGGCATTCTCAAGGTAATCCTTGCGAGGTTCCATTCGTGGCTTTGCACCCATAGGGTTGTTTTGTTGTTCTCGTTATCTAAAGACTCGCTTCATCCATGAGTGGCTGATGAGGCATCCTCTTTGGATTTGTAGTGATTATATTTTGCTCGGTTAGTGGCAATAGTCTTCAATGCAATTTCCAAATTGTTCTGTGTAATCTTGGTTGTTTTCTTATAACCCGAAGCCTCTAAGGAATCCATGTAAGCAACCATAACCATTTCTTTCAAATGCGCCCCCGTCATTCCTTCGGTATCTTTAATCAAGGGTTTTAAGTCAATCTTTTGATGATTAAATGCCGACAAGTATTTCTGTAAAATATACTTTCGTAATTTTGCATCGGGAAGTCCAAAATCAAGCCGTAAATCAAATCTTCCGGGTCTATCAACCAACGCCTTATCCAAGTATTCGGGGTAGTTCGTAGTAGCAATTGTAATCACCCCACCATTGGATTCAACCCCTGCTAAACAATTCAAAAATTCACCGAGAATAGGATGGTCGCCACCCTTTGTTCTATCAATTCCTCCAAGTGTATCAATATCTTCAACTACCATGATTGTCGGAGAAACCTTCCTCGCAACCTCATACAATTCTGCAATCTGCCCCCTTTCAGTAATGTCTTCCGAAGTGATGTAAATAATCGTGCTTTCCACTTGATTCATAATGGCTGAACAAGTCAATGTTTTACCTGTTCCGGGCGGGCCTGTGACCAAACAACCACGGCTCGTAGGAAGTTTCTTTGACTCATATAATTCTATGTTCTCAATAAATTTTACTATGTTTTTATCAAGAGATTTACGCTGTGTCGGAGTCAATACCACATCATCCCAACCCACCTCTTCAATGTTAATAAATTGAAGTTTGGCATTGACTGTATTATTTTTCAAAATACCTTTTGTAGCCGCATAATCTTCATACGATTTATGAAAATCTTCTATTTTTACTTCGGGAAGGTGAATAATTTGCACTTCAATATGTAATCCATCTAAAGGTGTGAAATCCATAATAAATGGAACTCCATCACTTTTTCTTCTAATGAATAATGATATACGAATGGGCATTTTTTCCTTACCGTGTGGATAATCAAATTGGTGAAATTGAATTCCCGTAGGTTTTCTTTTATTCATAGAGAATCCGAATTTTTGCTCAATGTCAAATTCACTATCTATCCAACCCATCATATCATAAATATAAATTGGAACTTTATCTTCTTCCCAAAATACCCAATCGGATTCGGAGGATTCAATATCCGTGATTCCTAAATAATCTAATGTGGCCTCTTCTAATAAATTAGGTTCGCCTTCACTAACCTTCAAAACTTTTCGGGCAAAATTCAATACAGCATCTTCCGAATAAGGGATTTGTATTTGACCCATCGGTGTTTCAATATGGAAGGATTTGCCCATAATCATCTATTGTGAAATGGCGTATCTATATGTTCATAATTCTATCACGCATTACACCATTAAGGGTTTCTATGAACAATTCCGAAGTCCCATTTGGGAGGTCTTTTCTTGCAGGTCTTGGATGGATTCTTGTAAAATAATCCGAATTAGAGATGAAAAACGCATTTATGTCTGCTGACGACCTCTCTGACGACACTCCCGATTGCGTTCCAAGTGAGCAAGTATTTTCTTCACCAATGTAATGAAATCCACCAATTAAAGGTAGCGGAATATATTGTCGTCTTTGAGAGGCCGGGATAGAACGAGGGTCGCCCACGATACGAAGAATCAATTCGGTATCTTCTGCCATGCCCATAGATTCGTCATAGCCACCAACGGATTCAAACGCCTCCCTTTGTATGATAGTGCCTGTCGGTGTAGGGGGATGACCGAAGAACCAATAGTAAGCATAATCGGGGTTATTATTCAAAAAAGATTGGTCTTCCCAATAGCCATAGATTCCTTTCATCATACTCTTCTCACCCGTCATTTGAGATATGATAGGATATTCGCAATCAAGAGCAACAGACCAAATAGCGACTTTGGAAATTGATTCTTCAATTGCATTTTTCATTTCCAATAAATAGCCATCATACCAATAATCGTCACCATCAAGGAATGCGAGGTATAGATTAGAGCCGACTGATACCGCTTGATTTCTTGCGCCACCTACGAGGGGGTGTGATGGGTCTTGGCGCAAATAATTGAAGCCATAGGACTTCACTAAGGCATTTGCATCATAGTCTTGATGTTGGATAGGCGTTCCATCACAAACATAGACTTCGTATTCTTGAAAGGTTTGGGCTTTGATAGAATCTAAGGCTCTCAAAAGAAATTCTTCGGAGATACGATAGATGGGAACGATTACATCAAACATGAATTACCATTGAGGGATTATTCATCTATAACTTTCCACTTCATTTCAACGATAATCCCGTTGTCACTTAATTTGGTTGAACCTTCTTCGTTGTTGTAATCGGCAATTAACAATACTTTCATATCGTTGTTCGCATCCTCAATCAATTCATTAACGGTGTCAAAATCATCTTCCGAAAGGGCTTCCAATTGAGGGTGGAATGGTGAAAAGTCAATGTTATCCCAACAATTCTTGGTTCCCTGTATGAAGATGATATTGTCAATTGTAGCCTCACCACGATAAACAGTCATGGTTGCTTGAACATTATCTTTGTAATCCATCAAGTGAATGATTCGGTGGGTTTTACTCCATATACTCCCTTGATTAGAACGGGGGTCAGCAAAGTTAGCCATACCCCACATCTTGTAAAATTGTAATTTATCAAAGTAGGTGTCCGTTAAGAATACAGGGCCAAAAGATTCATCCACAGTATTGCAGAAAAATCCCATGTGTCCGTATGATGAATCAATGCCGCCTTTGTCCGACCAAATTTCCCAAGCCATATTACGGGCTAAGGAGAGGGGGTTATTAAAGGTTTCGTAGCAATTATCCGTTCAGCCTTACGGCTTATTGATAGTAAATACCATTCAATCCGTTGCTGTTTAAGCAGTTGGGGCAGGTGCGGCGGTTTGCGACTGTATTAGAGTGCGCTTATACCAATCCACATTTCCGGGGTTGATTGAAATTCCCATCTCTAACAGTTTGTTAGCAATAAGGGCATCCGGCCCGTCATAGAGAGTATATTTCATAAATGCCGACAATTGATTGCCGAGTAGGACAGAAGCCGCCCCTGCATCCACGAAAGCACCGTTTTGGTAAGTGGTCACAAGAGCGTCAAAGACTTGACCCGGTAGCACATAGACATCGGGGTATAGGTTGAAACAAGGTTGGAAGTCTGTGCTTCGTGGGTAAGGACTTGCCGCACCCGGAATACCATCGTTGCCCACATTGTCGGGGTCAAGGAAATAGTCGGTTGTGTTGATTCGGACTTGGATGTATGCACGGTTTCCATAGACACCGTTTTCTGCACCATTCTCAAGGCCACGATAGTATTGTCCTGCCGCATCTCCCGAAAAGAGGAAGGCGGTTGGGGAACAAGATACATCTTCAATTACAACGAATTGGGTTGCGGTTGTTTCGGCAGGTTTGGTAATGTTGTTACCTACTCCACCGATAAAGATAGAAACTGCGGTTCCTGTCTGTGCGTTAGCCCAAGCAGTTCCGCTTTGGCTATTCCATGCGTAAATTTGGCTTCTCATACTCATAATATCATCTCCATGTTTAATTCATTCCCAAGCGGGCGAATTAAGCACTACCTCCGTTGGTAGCAACTGCCGCAACACGGCTTCTTTGTTGCTGTTCAATAAGGGTGCGCTTATACCAATCAACATTGTTTGGGTTAATGGTTACGCCTAACTCAAGGAGTTTGTTCGCAATAAGGGCATCGGGGCCATCGTAAAGGGTATATTTGACAAATGCAGACACAACGATTGTGTTTGTTGCCGCCGCACCTTGTAGTGCGCTTGTGCAAGAGTAAAGGATTTGGAAAACTTGACCCGGAAGCACATAAATGTCGGGGTAAAGGTCAAAAGACTTTAGCAACTGAACATAATCTGTTAGTGCATCAATGGTTGGAGAGTCTGCGCTACCTCTTGGGTAAGGGGAAGCAAGTCCCGGAACACCACTTTGGTCGGTAACATCGGGGTTTTGGAAGTAATCGGTTGTGTTAATTCTAACTTGCACCGCACCGCCATTGTATGCAGAACAAGCGATGTCTTCAATTACGATAAACTGTGTCGCTGTGGTTTCTGCGGGCTTTGTGATGTTATTTCCGATTCCGCCAATGAAGATGTCGTATTCACGGTTAATTGGGACTAACTGTGGAACTGCATCTGTGGTTCGGCGGAGTGTGCTTGCGGCTGTTGCAGTAGCAAGATTGCTCCATTCATATACTTGACTTCTCATACTCATATTTTTCACATTCCTTGTGGGTTATATCTTCATTGATTTTTTGACTATCTAAAGGGTTGCCCTCAAACCTCGTCTTGGAGGTCAAGTGGGTCAAATCCTGTCAATACAGCAAAACCAAGAAGGGTAGTAATTAGCCCCATAATTCGGAGGATGGTGACATCACCAATTCCGAGAGGTATAGAAAAGAGAACACGATTTAGAACATCGCCCATCCAATTTCCGCCAACGAGTGTGACCCCGCCGATAACAAGAAGTGAACCGCCAACAGTCCACTTGTTAAGAAGCATACCCTTGATATTATCCATCATATTTATGCACCTGTAAATCTATCATAAAGAATGGTAGCACCGATTAGGACACCGACACCACCTGCGACTGTTCCAAGACTGAATCCCACAACAGGGACTCTCCATTCTGTGAATTTTGGGGATTTTCCAAAGTGTCCAAGACCGAGAACAAGAATTGATACACCTACGACTCCTTGACCCCATCGGGTATGTGTCCAATCAGTTAGTATATCCATCATATTAAGCACTCCCCGTTATTACATTAACAAGAACACAAGTTCCAACAACGACACCAACTGCGCCTACTGCTGTTCCGACCCAACCGCCGAGCATATCACCCATACCCATTCCATATCCGAAATGTGTTAGACCCAAAATCAATACCGAAGCACCAACAACAATTTTACCTGTGGGTGTTTCTGTTCGCTTGCATATATCTTTAATCATCTTCATATTTTCACTATCCTATTTATTGTCCAAGAACACTCCCATGACCTTCTGCGCCCGCCATGAAGTTTCCGATGAATCCTGTTTGGTTGCTTTCTGCATACCATTGGGTTACACCATGTCCACTTCCTGCGGCAGAGGGGTTTTCGTATGATGGGAGAATATATGTGTCAAAAACATCTTGCATCCCGCCACCAAGTTCCTTAGTTTGCGGAAGAATACCTGCTTCCATTGAAACATCGTAAGAAGTCATAGAGGGTGCGGAATCTGCCATTGAAGTTCCGCCGACTACATTAGCCATTGAATCATCTCCTGTCTTGATACGGTTTCCGCCTACATCTGTTGATGCGGCAAACTTCTTCATATCCATTCTGCGGTTTAGAGAAGTAGCAGAATTAAGATTTTCAGCACCGAACCATTGTGTGACTCCATGACCCATAGCCGCTTCTTGGCGAACCGAGTCAAGGTTGTTTCCGACCATAGCCTGTGCTTCTTCCACTTGTGGGGTTCCCGAAGTCATTTCTTGCTCAATTGTTTCTGCGCCATAATCTTGAGTAGGTTGATAAGATGACCTGTCCACTTCAACGGAGTCAATTGCTTCGTAATTTGAAAGGTTCATGTCGCCATAATATCCACTTTCTGCTTGCTTAGTTAGCATACGGTTAAGTGGAGCAAATAATCCTATATTAGTATAACCAAGAATCTGTGCGGCTGTTGCACCTGCAAGAATTGTTCCACCGACAATAAGTGCCGATGAATACTTTGCTGATTTGTCCTTTAGACCAAGATAGAACATAGATGCACCCATTCCACCTGTTATAAGTGTGCGAAGAAGATTACCTGCGGGTAGCATTTGCATAGGAAGTCGCATAAGTGCCATACTTACAACGGATGCGCCGACAAGACCACCCATAGCCCAAACGAGAGAACTTCCTGCCGACTTATCGGTGACTGTTTCCTTGAGTGCTGATGGTATGCCTTTGATAGAATCCACCAATGGGTCTGCGATATTAGATTTAGCGGCATTGATTACATCCATTATTGTTCACCTTGCTGTGTTAATTATCCTTGAGTTCTTCCGTTATCTAAAGCCTCTTATTCAAAAAGGTCTTGGATTAGCCCCCGTTAATTTGATATGTTGGGTGGGGGAAGTGGTAGGTGGTGCAATAAATTGTTCCATGTGTGCAGTAGTTAAGATAGGAGGTGAAACATATTCGGAAGCGAGAATATCCAATGGCTCTCCTTGTGAATAAAGGAATGAATCGGATTGTAGCGGATTATCAATTGAAGAAATGATAACTTGGCCGCCCACGAATTCTGTAATTCCTGTATTATCTGTTTTATTAACGCAAATCTCCGTAATCTTTGATTTCAAATCCATAGACAAATCCATTTCTTGTATAGTAGTCAAGAATCTGTGCATAGAATTAGGGCCACTTTTGAATACTAATGGCGTAGCCTTTTGTGTTGATTGATTTGTAATGGTTGCCCAAAACCCTGCGAGTCCCTCAACAGTCGTCATCTTATTCAATGCCCAAGTCTTTGAGGATTGGTCGTATGATACAGAATATCCATTACTTACTTCTTGACTAAAGGAATCGGGATTCGGTGCATTTGGTGGCTCCGTTGGTGGACGCACATACGCTGAAACAGGATTCGGAATATAAGATGCAAGAGGCTCTCCAAAAATAGAGGTAGCAATATCTTCCGATTCATAGAAAGCATTCAAACGATAATGACCATCACCCAAATTAGAAGCAACACCGTGCATAGCATCAGCCATGAAGGAGCGACCCATCACTTGATTTTGAATGGCGAGGTCAAGGTTCATAATCATACCTTATTCCCCCTGCTATCTAAAAAGTATGGTATGGATAAATCATTTCCACTTAGAAAGGACACCAATTCCAATCAATGTAGCGATAGTAATACCGATAGCCCCACTATGGTCTTTTACACGATTTATCCAATTTTCCGACTCTAATGTATTATCTGCGGCTTTTTGTTCCATCTCTTCCGAGGCTAACTCTTCTTTTATCTGTGTAATCATTTCTGCTCGGAAATCATCTGCTTGACTTTCTGCCTTTCTTACAGTTTCAATAAGTGAGGTGATTCCTTCCGATTCAATTTCCACAACAAGCGGTTGTAAATCAGCAACAGAAGCCCTTTCAACATTCTTCAATGCTTCCGTGTGTTCCTCACCTGCATAATTCATCCGACTCCATGTAGCACCCGCTACTGCCGCATATGTTGGTTTAACATCATATCCCGATGCCTTAAAATTAGAAACGATACGAGCAACCGCAATTTCACCTGCTTCGGATTCGGATTTGAATAACCATTCTTCATAATCTGCTAACTTCATTGAGGAAACATCTCGGAAATCTTCGGAATGTGCTTCCATAAAAGTATCAAGTGGGTCGGAGGTATTATCCATAAATTGATTTGTTGGTGTTTCCATTGGGCCATTTTGTCCCACAGGTTCCATAGGCGGATTAGGTGGTAATGGCTCACCTACATTTTCGGAAGCCAAATTTTCTCCGCCGGTATTCAAAACATTATCTCCCATAACTTGAGTAATGTTATCTTGAATAGTATCTATTTCCTCTTGAGGAACGGGTTCGCCATCACTCGCATAATCGGTAGCCTCACCTTCTGCATACAAAGAATCAAATCCCGACATAATAATCAATTGTCCTTCCCGTTATCTAAAACCAACGAGTCAAACATTCGCTTCAAACATTCTATGAGGTGGATAAAGAGAATGTGCCATTTTGATTAAATGTTGTTCATATTCTGCACCAAAAGCATCCGAATCCACATCCCATGAACCACAATTCCTACACCTTGCATCATCCATGTAAATTGGATTACTACATTCATAACAAGTATCAATAATTTCGCCAACATCTTCTGCCGCTTGAGAGGCCGGAGGGTAAGAATCACCATAAAGAGTGCTTTCTTCGGCATACATTATAGGACGACCATGTGCCGCATTAACTTCTGCACAATAATTGATAATTTCGTCTAAATCTGTTTTTGTTTTTGAAAGAATAATTTTTTCAATTTTCGCATATCCTTTTGTCCTTGAACTTCCGTCTGCACTAACTTCAAAAATCTTATCTGCGGTAAAATTTTCTCCAACACTATATTCTGTGCTATATGGAAGGGGCATAACGCCAACCATAGTGACTCCTTCCACTAAAACTTTATTTTTATCTCCGGTAATTTTCTGTGTAGTATGTCCTTCATAATCCTCTTCACCCACAATAACTGCTAAATTAAATGGAACATAATCACCCATCACTGAAGAAGTTAAATTTGCTCGTTTTACAATCTCCACCTCATCGGAATTCTCGGAAATCTTTTTCATTTCCGAATCAGTTAAAATAAAAGCAATTTGGTATTCAGCCATATTCATACCCTCCGAACACGCTTCATAGCACCCGATGACCTATCTATGACTACTGCTTCTGTGTCCGAAGATTGACTAACGGTATTTTCAATAGCCCATTGAGCAAGACTCATTGAGGTTGTCCCGTCTGTATAATTAGCATTAACTTTGTCGGAAAGTGGCCCACCTACTGAACCATTAAGTCCTAATACATCAGGGGTTGCTCTCCTTGAACCTGCACGACTCGCCCCAATATCTCCCGCATCCTGTGGAGTAAATAATGGAGTTTGACCAAGAACACCGAGATTGAACATTTTGTTATACACCGATGGCGGAGTATTTTTATTTCCTGTATATCCCGTCATAGATTGAGGGATGAAAGGTTTAACGGCAGGGTCAAGGGAAATCGGTGAAGTTTCGTGGATAACACGATAATTCATATCAACAGGTTCTTCACCCATTTGAAAATACGGAGATTGGCCGGGTGCTTGAGTTTCCTTTACGACTGTATCTCCTTCGGCGGCTTGAACCATCGCCATTTCGGGTTCAAGGAATGTTTCATCACGGTTTAGGGCTATATCTGTATGTGCGCCAATTCCGGGGTCATTGTAGTCCACATATCTTTCAGTAGGCAAAGCGGCAAACCTACTACCCATGAAACTACCATCAAGACCCATTGGAATAATATCAAGAGCATATCCTGTGGATTCAACAACCAATTCTTCGTATTGAGCAGGGTCTAAATCTCCTGTATCGGGATTTTCAATAACTTCGGGGTCATTTTCTAAGACTTCTTGAATATCATTGTCTGCGCTAAATACTTTGCTAAGACCATCTTTGAGATAAGGGAATGCTAAGATAGCCGCTACTGCACCAATACCAAGTGTTAGAAGACTCGGTGTTTTACTTTCAGCAAAGTGGTAGTCATCGTAGTCATCCATAAGGTGTCCATCATCCAATGTAAAACTACCGATTTCTTCCATATTCTCATCTTGAATGCTTAATTCCACCATTTCGTCATCATCTTCGTCATCAACCGCTTCCACAACACCGACAATATCTTGACCTTTATTGGAAACAACAGCCATGCCTTCTGCGACAATATCCATTTCAGCCATCTTGAATTTTTTATCCGATTCTATAATTTCCATGTGGGTGTAAGGGGCATCAAAAATAGGAATTTCTTTTCCTTGCTTATCATGCCCAACCCAATAAACATGACCTTGTGGATTTGCAGGGTCATAATTGAATTTATCATGGTTCAAACCATCGCATACAAGTCCTAAATTTGCTTCCGCCCAATCACAGGCTTCTTTGCTACCCGATACATCAAAGTGAAACTTAACATGATAGATTTTTCTTGAGGGCATATCCACAAAGTAGGTTTCATCGTAAGCCCCGAAATGTGGGTTGTCATGCCATTCTCGGTAATCAGTATTGATTTCTTTCCAATTTCCGCTTTTCGGATGCCGACTCCATGTTTCAGCCTTAACTTCAAGGTTTTGATGTCCCGAATAATTCAAACTTGCTTGGTCAAAATCGCCATGAATTGCACTTGAGGTTGTTAATTCCTCATCGGTGAAATTCTCAAGAGGGGTTGATTTTCCAATATCCATGATTGAACCTGCGCCACCGTAAGGGGCTTCAAAGGTTTCTGCACCCATCATTCCCTGTCGGGTGTTATCACAACATGGGCAACCTTCTATCATTGGGCAAGCATCATGTTCCCTATACGAACATTCTTCGCAGTATTCGGTTGCTTCAAATGTTTCTGCATTCCATCCTCTCCTTTGTAAAAGATTGCCCATATCTGCTTCCGAATCTCCCCACATTTCCTTTTTCATTCCCATGTATTCCTTAGTGGCTTTCCAATCATTCTTTTTCGTGAGTCCTAATTCTTTCAAATCTCCTTCCGTGATTCCATCATTAGACCACCAATGACCGTTCAAAGCCAAAGTGTCCATATCATTCGGGTCAATATCAAGATATGTCCCTGCTTCAAAGGTTTCTGCGGTTTGCTCATGTTCCAATCGTTTTCCATCGCCATGTTCCCACTCAATCCTACCGAATGTTCCATAACCATCTGCACCGCAGTTATTACAAGTCATCCAAAACTCCGAATTACGATATGCCCCACCCCATGAAGTCATTTCGGAGTCAAGATGGTCACAATCAATAACACAACAAGATTCTGCATCGTCTTCATCATCGTGCATATCTCCGCATTCATCACATTCCCACTTCGGGGTTGCTTCAAAGGTTTCAGCACCATACACATCCCTTTCAATTTCAATGTATTTATTGTTGCTTTGGAGGAACTCTCCAATAGGTATGCGGAAATGGGCTGTATTAGCGTGTCCTCTTGTTCCGTTATGTGTTTCTTGGATGAAATTAAATTGTCCAAAAACAAACCCTCCGTCAGTATTGATGTAATCCTCTCCATCATTCAATCCTTCATGATATTCAGCACCTCTCAAGTCAAAGTCTTTGAATTGGCTCGTATAGGGGGTTTGACACACTTCAATGAATTTTTTTGTGGGCATATCAAATGCTACATACGCCTCTTGCTCGCAATTATCACAATAGATTCCAAATTGTCCATATACTGTTTCATAATCATTCAGCAACGAGTTCTCCTTAACGGGGCCACCCATCCAATTATGATTACCATATTTTCCTGTTTCTCTATTTTGACATTTTCCTTCTGCGGAGAAAACATCGGGTGTGATTTGACCTTCGGGGCCACCACCTGCTTCAACCTCAATTAGATTGGTAGGCAATTCCATAGGATTTGTGATAGGGACTACTTGACCTATTGAGTTATTCATTTGATTTGTTGGGGTTAAATCCGTATCTGCACCTAAGAGCGAAGAAGGTGAACAATCTGCCCATGTATTATCTTCCAAATCCCTATTCCAAACATCAAAACCTGCTTCATCTTGGTCTAAATTATTGGCGGCCCAAGTGAAAGCATCCCTCCACTCACCGTCTATAAAAATTTCAAAATTCAAATTTTGGATTTGCTCTTGGGCGTGTTCATCCCATGATTTATCTTTCTCAAATGGCCCCCAAAGTTCCGTATGTGAAAGTGGAATGATTATCCGACCCTCCACAGTCCCCAAATCGTCTTGTTCCTCCATTCCATTCCAAATTTTTACCTCAAGGGAAAGCCCATCTGTTGCGGCCTTTTTCCTGTCGGGCATGGCCTTAATTTTTAATGCTTCGGGCGAACCGGGAAGTGCAACATTTGGTTCGGGTTTTCCTTCGGGATAATTCTTTCGCAAGAACCCTGCTTCAAAGGTTTCAGCATATTCACAATCCCCTGCCCCATCGGGATAACAACATACGCAACCTTTGGTGGGGTCGCATTCATCACACTCACAATCAGTTTCATGGGAAGGGTTTGGTGGTTTAGGCTTTCTCCATGTTTCTGCACCAAAATAATCATTGTTATTGACCCACGCAAAGTTAGCGGCGGAATTATCCATGTAGCCACCATAAGCAGGAAGTGGATTGCCCGCAGGTTCGGGATATGCACCCATAAGTTTAGCGAATTCCGCCGAAGTCATAGCATCATCACCATTAGACATAAGAATCCTTTGTCCGTTTTGTTATCTAAAGACGGCGGCGAGTAATTGTCGTCATAGGTTGAAATCCTCTTATTGCATCGCTTCCTTCAATATCTTCAAGAGTTATTACTTCATCATAAAGAAGATAGGGTCTAAGCATCCTTTCAAGGTTCTGTGTTATCGCATCCGATTCAGTCCATACATTCGCCGTCATGGGAATGGGAGAGGGGTCGCCAATGTGTTTTTTGTAATCATTTTTATTATATGAAATCAATTCTGTCCAAGTTGGAGGCTTTTGATTAACTGCTATTTCTCCGTATTCTTCCGCATAAAATTCCTGTTTTAACCAAGTATTCGCAGTATTTCGCCAATTATTGTCGTGTCCTGCGTAAATCAAATCATTCTTTTTTTCTTCATTTGTCCATCCTTTTACATGGTATTCATCGGGCGGAAACAAAATATCAACGGTTGTTGGATATACTCTAACTACATACCCAATTGTTAATCCCCCTGCATCAAGTGTATGTCGTGCGATATTTACCTTATCACCCACTAACCAATCCGCAGGGTTTCTTAAAAGCCCTACTTGGGATAAATCACCTTGTCTTTGTTGAGGGGATGCTACGGTTGATACAGAAGTTATAGTCTTTGAAATCACACTAATAGCCTCTTGGAAAAATTCATTTTGTCTATCAAATGAAATGTCGCTAAATGTTCTATCGGAACCGTATTCTCCTGTTCCCATATCTTCCACCTCAATTTCAACGCCAAGATTTTTATTCCCTGCGCCCATGTAGCCTCCGGTAGTTTGCTGACCTTTTCCTTTAGCAAATCCACTAAATGTGTCGGGGAATACACCCATACGAACAATAAAAGTGCTTTTATCTCCTGTAACCATCTCTTCTTTAACAATAACCCAATTTGACGGAATCCTTCGGTTTTTATCAAGATTGATACCTGCGAATTGTCGCAAGGATTTTTGAACAGCATCAAAATTCATGTCTTCAAGACCCCTGTTTGAAATTTTCATTGATGAAGGAACCCCATGCGATACCTTTCATATTATCTATGGATAAAGGAAGACCACTAATCATCATATGGTTAATAATTATCCGTTCATTGATTGCCACTTCGGAAGAAACATCTTGAGTCACATTGATAGAAGAACCTGTCCACCAATCTTTCTGCCCTCTGTGTCCAAAATGCTCATCTGCGGAGAATACAATTTTTTCCTCATTGAAACCTGCGATGATTAGGTCTTTCAATCTTTCTTCACTTTGTTCGCCATCATCCCAAAGGATAATAGCCCTATCAAGAAGCACCCGTTGAATTGTGCCTAAACCCGTATCTGCTACGGATTCTCGCACCGCAATAGAAACGACCCTATCTCCGTGCCGCCAATCGTGAGTAAAGGGGGTGAGCATAATGATAGATTATCGTTCCCGCTATCTAAAACCAATTCTTGCCTATCCAAACGCCTACTCCTACGAATAGAAGTGATTTCAAAATAGTGTAAGCATGGGTTTCAACCATATTGCTTTCTGCATTAAATTGAACTCCACCGGAATACTCATCTTCTTGAACTACACCAAGAAACGGATTTGAAGACCTTTGAACTGTGGCCTGTTGTTCCGGTGTCATACTTGTCATTTCACCTGTTTCTTGGTAATCTTGAGAAACAATTGCGACAGCACTTTCATTCGCCATCGGATAAGCCGCCATGTTGATACCCAATTCTTCGGGAGTATAACTCATCATTGGGACGGATTCACGAAAGGCGTTGTCAGCCATAAATGTTCCATCTCCCATAGCCATCGGTCTTTCTCTTTGAGAAGGTATTATGTCTTTTCTGCCGTTTTGGTCACGAACTACGAAAGCATCTCTCATCCTTTCCGTCATTCATTTCACCACATCTTTTGAGTGCTTCTTTGATTTTGAAGATAAGTAGTTTGTGGCCCCCAATTTGGTTGAGAAACATTAGCCGATGTTTGAGGGGAATGTAATTCTTCTGCACCATAAACATCATTTTGACCTTCCACTTCAACAGGGTTAATTTGACCTACTGAAAATTCGGAATCTTTGCGAACTGTTTTAGAACTTCCACAGCAACCTTTTCGCTTATTTATTGCATTTACGAGATTATCTGCGGCTTTTTGTTCGGACATCTTGGCTTTTAGGAACGAACCGCCCGCCAAAAGGAGAGCAATACCCGCACCATATTTTACCCATGTTGGGATTCCACTTGTTTCAGCCCATGCGATTTCATTTGGAGGAATTGAAGCCGATGATTGGCCGGAACCATCCTCCCAAGTCATAGCAAATGAAGAAGGAGAATGAAGTCCACCTGTTGTTGCTTCTGCTGTCGGGCCTTCTATCTCGGAAAGAGATTCTGCATCCCTTGTCAAAGTATAATCCACATATCTCTTTTCGGGTTTGCGAGCGTTAATTTTTGACACTTCCTTTCCACGAATTTGACGGTATGCCTCTTCCATTGAACCGAAGTGAGCCATTGGCCTTTCCTTTTTACCGGCTACATTGAAAAGTGTTCCAAGATAACCAATTCTTCCGTATGCGCCCATTGGATAGTATTTACCATCCTTTTCTGTAATTGCGGTGTAGTAAAATTTGTTAGAAGAACCTTGTTGATTAACAATGTATCTATCATAAATGACCTCTCCATACCCGCTATTCTTTAACTGTCTGCGGGCTGAATCAACATCTCTTGTGGAAGGGGCTAAAGTCCTCATAGCCTCAAAAGTTTGAGTTTCTGCACTAAAATTAGAATTAGTAGGGGTTGCACTCGGCCCATCTTGTCCTGTAATGTCTTCATTGAATGTTGGACTTGGACTACCTGTTGTTTCTGCACCCTTAAACTGATGTAGGGGCATATCGGTGATGAGAACCGTAGTATAAGAATCAATTGTTCCTAATTCATCGTCTAACCACTTTTTCAACCCTTCCATTGAAAATAATCCATTATGTGAACGCAAACTGTCCACATCGGTTACTCTTTTGATACCTCGCCCATTCCAATCAAGAATAATGGTTTCCGTAGCACCCATCGTCTTCTCCATCTGCTTCGCCATCGTCTTGTATTTCTCTAAGAGAGGATATGGTTTCCGCCCCTTCCTATCCTTGTAATCAAAACTTGTTGAACCCGAAGTATCAATCGCAATCACTAAAGTCGTTGGATGGCCTTCCTTATCCCTCTTGGTTAATGTTTTCATATATTCTTCTTTACTCGGCATAACGAATGCTTCAAAGGTTTCTGCATCCCATCCCTTTCCAAATATAATGTCCATTTGTGCTTTATTCATCCTATCATCGGATTTCTTCGCTTTGACTACTCTTAATCCCTTTCGGCCCGCTTCATCTCTTGACTTTTGAGCATAGAATCTTGCCTGTTCTTTGGTTCTAAACGCATCCGTTCTAAGTCCCTTACCATCCACTACGACAAAACCCCATGACTCTTCTGCATTAAATGTTGGTGAAGGTGTTCCTACTGTATCTGTATTGAATGTAAGTTTATTTTGAGCGCAACCCATACCGAGTGTAATGTGGTCGCCTCTTTTGAAGTGGGCTATTTTTCCACCTTTTAGTTTCATACTTGTAGGCTTCATAGCCCTCAATTCAACAACCCTGTCCCTATTCTTGTTATCTCCTTTGGGATTACAATGGGTGCAATTAAGATTTCGTGCATCCTCATTATCTTTGGCTTCCTTAACTCCTAAAAACAACCAATCTTTCACATAAGGATTGCTACTTTCAGCATGAAGGGGTGAAAGATTGATAGCGAAATCTTGTTGGCCGATAGCCCTTCCATCGCCATCGGGAATCCAATCGGGTTCTTGAACGGCAGGTTCTTCTGCATTCATAGTGGAACATCCACAAACTTCTTCTGCACACTTTTTACAACCCATATTTTCACTTCCATTTGTTATATCCAATTAAGGCTAATGCACCGATTCCTAAACCGACTAATACCTTCTTGACTGTGCCGCTATCTAAAGATGATTCCTCAAAGGGTTTGGTAAAAGTGTCAATTCCTTTTGTTGGTGCGGAGAATGATTCTGCACCAAATCTATTATCGCAACAATGTTTGCACCTATCATCACAACAATGACATAAACAATCCCAACAATTGTCGTTCCGACACATATTACATTGTCCACCACCACTTAGTTTTGAAGCACCACAAGAGGCACACATTGTTTTGTCGTTGCGATAACCGTTGGCGGAAAATGATTCTGCACCATATCGCTGTATATCACCATGCTCGGCAATAATTGTCTGCTTTGCACCATTAGTTAATTCTAATTCAATAATAAAATCTCCATCCATATCTTCTTGAATACTGATAGGGATTTTTACCCTTACACCCTCGTATTGAGATTGCACGATACGGGCTAACCATTCTTCATCAGCCCCGAACTCTTCAGCACCGAATGATTCTGCGTGGTGAAGATAGCCACAACAGTCACAAACATTTTCTTCGTATTCCTCTTGACAAGTATTGCATCTATCCTCGTCTTCGTCTTTGCATTCTTTACAAAATGCACCTCCACAATCTTCACAAGTCGGTTCAAATAGAGGGTTAAAATTTCCCGATGTATTCCCATCTAAACAATTTTGACATAAATCGCTTCCACAGCCCTCACACGCACCACCTGTAATCCATCGGAAGGAAGCCTTAGATGAATTTTTCTGCTTTAGAACCCATTGATACCAAGGCCAATTTTCTTCTTCATTGTCGTCTAATTCTCCGCAATTCTCGCACCATTTAGTTTTCGTTTCAGCAACCACTCGCTTCTCATACGGAGATGACTTGGGTTTCCAATTCTTGAAATACTTTTGCATTCTGTCCTTTTCATTCCAATAGTTAATATGTCCCTTCTTATCTTCTATCCCTCGGTCAAATTCTTCGGCATTCATTTGTGCTTCATCCAATTGCTCTCCGATTTCCCATTGACCGCTTGTTTCCGCACCCATGCGCTCAACGCAAGCATCACAAACGAAGTAGTTATCACCATCAGTAGCGGCAACCATGTTTTCACATTCAACACATTGTTTGTTCATTTCGGAGAAGGATTCAGCATTCTTTCCTTTCGTCAATGGTGTTGCACAAATCTTATCCGATTGTCCCGTATAATGTTGAATTCCATGAACCCTCACCCCCTCACCCCCACGCTGAACAAATTTCCCACACAGTAATTTCCCTGCTAAATGATAATCCTTCTTTTCCAAATTGAATTCGGATGGGCGGCGGGACATTTCCTTTGTTCGCCATTTTTTACATTTAGAACAAAAACCTGCCCACTTTGAAGATGCTTCAAAAGATTCTGCGGAATAATCACCTTCTGCACCATAGCGACCTGTATTTTCCCAATACTCTTTTGCTCTTTGATAAGTAAGGTCGGGATGTTCGTCAATTGATTTAACTTCTTGATGGTGTCCTTTATCTTCAAGCCATTTTGGAACAGTTTCTTTAGCATGAACCCGTTCATTTCTATGAATGGATAGGGCTTGAGCAACCAATAATGCACCAAACTTGCCTCTTCCTCCGATATTGAAATACTTTGTCCCTTTCTTGCCCTTTTCTCGTTTGTCGTAAATAGTGACTCGCTTTCCGCCAACCCAAAGATTCCATTCTTTGCCTTTGGATTTACCATCGCCACTTTCGCCCATGTTGGGATTACCAAATACCTTTCGCAATTCCGCACGATTGGTCTTGATATAGGCTTGAAGGCTTGTTCCGCTTGGAAAATTAGGATTCTTTTTGATAGTAATACTACCAATTTTCTTTTCCCTTGCTTCAAAGATTTCAGTCATTTTCACTCACCACTTTCTTCTTCGGAATACTTCTTACAAACTGCATCAAAAGCCTCTTTATGTTCCAAATCTTCGGAATTAGCCGAAATCGCACCTTGACCTACGGAAAGTCCTGTCAAAATTGTAAATGTTGATAAGAAACCCCACCAAGGGACATCTAATTTTAAGAATTGGTCTGCACCCCAAAGGAGTCCGGTAATTACGCCACCAACAACGACTCCTTTACCAAGAGCCTTCTCCATCCCTTCTTTGTGTTGTTCTGCAAGATATACTGTGAACCCTTTATCACAAGCAGAACGGATAGACATAGTTAATGATTATCTCTCTCGTTATCTAAAGAATGACCTTCAAATAAGGTGTCCTTCTGCACCGAATGTGCGACCTGCGTTGATACCGATTTGTCGGTGTCTGTTTGGTGTTAGTCCACCGAAGTCGGATGAGCGAACAGGTGGTGCAACATATTCGGATGCAAGTTTAATTCCTGTGCTTGGAGGAATCAAGTTTGTGAGGTTCATTTGCTTAGGCAAGTTTGCTTGCGGCAAGATAGGGGCTTCTCGGAGCGACATACGCTTAACTGTTGGTTGAACACTTACAGAAGGTGCGGAGAATAATTTTCGTGGATTTGGTGGGCGACTCATTGAAGCCCGATTGACTTCGTGAGCAGGGTTATTTCCAAAGGTTTCTGTAACGCTATGAATTAGTGTGTTAGGGATATGTCTTTCGGGATGAATTCGGTTCAAGTGAGATACATTCAATTCGGGGCCGCTACCATAAACTTCCATAGTGTGAGATGGTCGGAGATATTGTGCTTGTGGGGTGATACCTTGACCACCACGAAGATTATAATTACCAAGATTACTTGAAGCGTCTGCACCTAAGTCCAAACTAAATTCTGCAAATTTTATTTCGGGCATAGAGGGACGATGAGAATTAGAAACAATACCTTGTCCATATCCTTTACCCATTACTGCTTCTGCCATGCTAATCTCCTTACTTGCAGGGATTGAAAACTTTTGCGCTTTAGGCATTTGAGGGGGTGCGGGTAGGGGTGCGTTTGGTGCGAGTCCTTGACCCATAGCGTTAAATGCAGGTAATGTATCAGCCGCAATCTGCACGGATGGAAATTGAGTCATTCGTGGCGATGGGGGCAGGTCGGGAAGAATTGTTTGTCCACTAATTGTGCGAGCCATGTCTAACCATTCTCCCTTCTGTTATCTAAAGACTCACTTCATTTTGCGATAAAGCATAGTTCCACCCACTACACTTACACCTGCAATACCAAGCCATTTCCAATTACGAGCCACAAGTGCTTTTGCCCTCTCAAAAATGTTTGAATTTGAATCTGCTTCCATTATTTCATTCTTGACTTCTGTTGAATCATCATCGGAAGGTTTAGGCATTGGGGTTGCACCGCCACCGCCACCATCAAAATTAACCTGTGGGGGTTGTCCCATTACATCTTCCTCATCTGTTGGTAGGCTTTGTGCGCTTATTGGGCCTGTAAGTCCTGCAACGATTTCAGTTCCAAGTGGGTCGGACATAAGATTAGCCATAGAGGGATTTCCTGTTATATTTCCAAATGGGTCTGCCGATTCTGTTTTTACATCACGACCAATAGGGCTATCATTAGGGGACATGATTATCACTTCTCTTTCTCGTTATCTAAAACCTCTTATTGAAGTATGATTGGAAGTCCTTTAGGAAAGTTAATAAACATTTTCAAATCATTTTCATAACTTTTCACCTGTTTTGTCACAGAAAATGTGGTTGGTTTAATGTTATCTCGGAGAAATGGGACGGCATGGAGTGTAGTCGTTCCGTGATACCACTTTGGATAATGTGGTGTCGTAGCACCCCACGAAGAAGTATTATTTACATCTGTATTATACCATTGTTCAACTGCTTTTTCTGTTGGAAAATACGAATCATATTTTTCCCATTGAGAATTAAATGGATTTGATGAGGGATAGGATGGCGAACCTTTCTCAAGCGAAACCACTTGATACAACATCTTTTCACCCAATCCAAAAACCTTCTTGACAAATTTAGCCTTATTGATAGTCGTTGGCGAAGGTCTTTTCATTATGGTTTTTCCATATGGTGAAAGCAATATCTTTCTATCATTTTCCATTTCTGCCCAATGCGAAAAAGAGAAATCATCCATTTGAAGGGCGAAATAAATATCATCATACTCAACACGATTCACTTTATTATTTGAGTTAAGGATTTTGTAAGCAGGTTTTCCTCGTATTTTTGAACAAACAAAACCCCACATATCGTTTGATTGATACAATATATGAAATAGGGCTTGTCTATCATATCCATAATGTTTAGAAAATTCATCATCCGAAATGCACAAAGATTGTTCTTTTACATTCATGTGAGTAAGCATATCCGTAAATTGGTCATAATGCCGATAGAACACAATTGTTCCTAATGGGGTGCAACCATGCGGGGAGAACATTACCTTCATATTATCCGAAGGGGTATCTAACTGCTTAGGGTATTGACACCGAGATAGAAAACACCTGTGACGGCGGCAATTATACAAATTCCGACCAAAGGACTGTTATATCGGCCTTTAGGTTCTTCAGTTTCCTTGACATCGCCATGTTCCGAAATGTCAATCGTGTGCCTGTCTGCGGGAGAAACATATTCCAAATCGGGGAAATCATTTTCCACATCAACAGAAGCAAGCCCTCTCAAAGAATCTTGGGGAGGTAAGTCCGGCATCGCATTGAACGACTCCGCTTCCATGCTAAAATCCGAAGAAGATTTACCCCATTCTCCAACAGGTGAGAGGGTTCTTGTCGGTTCGGGGGTAAAATTGGTATCGGAAGAATAGGTAGCAGGTTTCATTTCAATGTTGTTTCCTGTATGATTAACCTTTCTATCATCACGGATTTTGGATGCACGGAAGAATCCTTCATCACGGAAATAGGAGGGAGAGTAGCACACTACTTCCCCTTGTTGTGCCGCCGAAATTCCTCCGAGAACTTTCTTTACTTCGCTCTTGTCCGTTCCGAATCCCATTTGGTCTTCAATTGCTTTCAAATCACGGTGATTGATGAGATTATGAATCATATACACGGAACATTGTGACAATGCCTCTTTTGATACCGATGCAGGGCGTTGTGAGATAAGGCAGACACCGTAGCCATTCTGCCTACCTAACTTACAAAGTCGCACGATACCGTCAAAGGAAACGGGCTTTCCTTGCTGTGGAACGAAATCTTGACATTCTTCAAAGATAGTCATAATTCCTTTTCCGAGTTTCGCCATGAGTAAATCATCACAGTATTCAGCGACAATTTGTTGTTGTTTTTCAAGGTTTAAGTCCGTCATGTCTATGACGAAGGAAGTAGGTTCTTTCTTGAGTCTATCAATCATTCCTTTTACATTGAGGGTTTCTCCACCTTTAGGTTTCAATTCTTCCACATTTGGTAATTGAGATAATCCGCCATGTGCGCCAAGAGCGTCAAAGCAGACGAATTGAAGCCCTACACGATTGATTTCCTCCATGATGAGGCCGCCTGTCCATGATTTGCCACTCCCCGTAATTCCTGTTAAAAATATCTTCTCACGGACGAAATCAAGAGGAAAATGTAAATCAGCAGGTTGCCCTAATGATGTTGAGGCTAAAACGATTTCATCAGCCTTTGCGGGCGATGAAGATTCGGAATCCCATGAGTCCATAAGAATGATTTGTTCTTCCCGCTATCTAAATAATCATATTCGTGGACAAGGTGTAAGAGTAGTATTTATGCCCGCATTGACTTGAGCCATTTGCACTAATGCGCCCCCAAATTCTTTCATGTTGCCATCCTCTCCCGCCACAAGAGCGAAGTCAAGACAACAACCATCCATTTCACGACCATAGAATTTAGATATTGCCCCACGCATGACTTCTAATGTAAGGTCTAATTCCGCTTGGTCATCTGCTGAACCTATTACTACATAGAAAAGCGGCCCCATTTTGCGTATTCCTTCATCATTGAATTCTGTATCAGTATTGAATAATTGATGAGTTGCATTTCCCCAAGAGGAACCGCTATCAACATTTCTTAACGCACCATCCATAATCACAACAGTTACACTTTGGTCAAATTCATAATCCCTTAAATCTTTTCCTACTTGGTTTAACCCTGCATAAATACTTGTCCCATTATTAGGTATGAATGGACATTCACTCGCAGGTGTGAGGTCAAGGAAGTAATCTATTGCTCTTTCATGTTCTTGTGATGGGCCATCCCATACTTTGAAACCTTTACTATTGAAACCCCATACGGCGAAGGAATCTTTTGCTAATCCGGCTTGTGCAATCATCATCGCTGTGCATATTTGAGCAAGATGATAACCTGCAAGGGGGAATCCTGTTGGAGAAACCCCATAATAAGTCCCATCACCCATTGAACCCGAACAATCCACAAGAATGTTTAGATGAGTCGCCAACCCTTCTTTCCCTTCCACCGTAGGTCGCATGACTCTTTGTAATGTTCCTCCTATTATTGGGTCGGGAATGGCTGATGTATAAACCAATTCGGAAATCGGGTCTGTAAGAACATCCCAATCCTTCATTCCTGTCGGTTGTTGAGGGTATCGTTTTGAAGGTGGACTACGCAGAAGGAGAGGTGCGAGTTCTTCATACATAGCCCTCAATGGATTAGGCATTTCTTGTCTTTGTTGTGGGTTAATCATATATTCTTCCGATTGGAAAAATACAAACGGGTTGTCATCATACGATTCACCTTTTCCAAACGCACTCATAATATCACCCAATCCTAATAGTTAAGTCGGGATTCTCCAACATCTTTCTTCCATCATGGTCTTGTGAGGCTACAATACCCCACGCCGTTTTGACAGGTTCACCCTTTGTATTCTCCACAGGATAATTCTTTTCAAATTCAATTTCGGCATCAAGAACATTTTGTGGGAAATCGTTAATTGATTTTCCATCTTTATCACATTGTTGTCGGGCTTCCCTATATGGAATAATACCACCTGCCTCCACAATGTTTTTACAAGTTTTACATTCAAATACTTCGTAAATCAATCCCATTTCCTCATCAATGTTTTCAGCAATTCCTACTACGGTGTGATAACAAGGAGGGGCGATAGCATAATTATTCAATGTTTGATTACACTTTATCCAATCCATGACAAAATGTGTGTCGGGGTTCGGGCCAAGATATTCTGTATAGTGTGTATTGGGTATGGCTTCGGGAGAATATGAAGGAATTTCCGACCAACGAGGATATTCTCGGCTTTTTGTAAGAGTTGCGCCATCTTTGCGGAAAGATTTACAAGGTGGTGAATCATCAATCCACTTTGATAAGTCATTGTCATAATATGCTTTTCTTGACCTACCTTCACAAACAACGAAAGTGAATCCCTTATTTGTTTCCCCATCTGTTCCCTTTGTTAAATCTTTTAATAATTCCTCTTGTTCCTCTCGCATTTTTTCATTTGCTTCATCAATTGCGTCTGTTTCAGCCACACCTGCGCCCACATCATTTGGACAAGATGTGGAGGATGATGCTAATAGAGAGGGCTTCGCTTCATTAGGAATAGGATTAAGATTCATTATTTGAGGAAGTGGCAAAATCAATTTGAAACTATCTGCTACGGGGGATTCTAAATATAATGTATAGACAGGCTTTCCTTTGAATGTGCCTCCTACCGAAGTAGCCGCTTCTAATGGTTGAGGATTCATAATTTTCATAGGATGGGGTTTGTAATACTGATTTTGAACTTCTTGAAGAGGTGGGAAATCCGTTGCTTGACACATGGGACACGCCTCAATTGGTTCGCCATAATTGTCTAATTGATATAAATTTCCGGGGTGATAATTTACTCCATTAGCATTTCTCTGCCCCATAAAACATTGAACCATATTTTGTTTTGAAATAGCATAATTTAATTCCGATACCGGATAATTTCTTTCCACAGAAAAACCTGTATTAAAATGTGTATATGTAAATTCAACATAAGGAAGATATTTCTTAATTTCCGACCAATCTTTCACGACTTTTCCATCGGGAATCATTCTATGATTGAATCTATATCCCGATATGTCGCCCACCAATGACCTGTCCCTCCTATCATTAGGGTTTGGGACTTGTCTATTTGCATCAACAGACCCTTGCATATTATTTTTTTCTTGTGGGTGGTTTTGGTCAGCCGTATATTCACGGATAAAATGATTTGCATAAGATTCTTCCCCACAACCTACTTTGACTACACCGGAATTACCACAGGATTTACAAGAATTATGATGTCCACCTACTGAAATATGACATTTTTCACAAGTAGTCACATTATTACAACGATAGCGCACAACAAAGTGATACCTGCCTTTTTCATTATCCAATCCAAAATCCCATTTAGTCAAGCGAACAGAAGAAAGCCATTCATTAAGGGATGAATAATGTCCGGCATCAACCGTTTCCCACATCCAAATTGCATCTCTTCTTTGACATGAAGGGCAGACATGAATGCCCGATGATGCAGTTTCCGAAATAATAACTTGTTGATAACCTTTTACAAATTTTCGCATTTTATTAACGATATTGACGATATTTCCTTTGTAGTGAGCCACTTGACGGTCTTTATCATTAGATTCAATTTTAGACGGTGAATTGGGTGGGGGGATAAACATTAAATTGAAGATATTTTTCATCAATTCTTGACCCTTAGCAGAATTAAATGGATTGTCGGAATATCCCATGCTTACTTCCCCCTCATTACAGCATCCATATCATCGGCTATATCTTCTAAAAATTGTTCTCCCGCCCCACGATTTAATGTTTTATCGCCATATTTTACAAGACTTGAATACGCCATAGCCCACTCAAAGGCAAACATTTGAATGAGAAGATAGACCCATGTTCCTCTTGCTTCTGCGGAAGCAACCATTTTCGCTCTCGGCACATAATCCCACCAATTATCCCATGTATTTTTCGCTTTGTTTCCACATTGAGGGCAACAGGTTTGGCAATATCGTGCCGATACCCAAGTTCCGTCAATCTTGAATTCCGAAATAGGTTCAAACTCTTTAGAATCTATTCTTCCATCATAGGTTTTAGTGGCTTGGACTGTATATCGCTTACCCTTTTTCAAACCGGCATCATCTTTGAGCATTATGACCTTCTTCCAATTGTCGCCCATGTTAGAAGATACACAATAATTGATTGGTGGGTAATACTGTGAACCTCTCCCATGCCCAATATGTTTTTGATAAAATGGAGTTTCAGCCGTAGCCTCATATTTGTTTCCTGTGGCGGGGTTATCATATTGGCCGGGTAATCCGCCCTGTGGTTGATAACGATTATCGGAAACCTTTTTATCTTTCAATAATTGTCGGTGTGCTTTGAAACCTTCTTTTGAAGAACACTCTCGGACAAATTGACTTGCTTTCCAACCATCAACCATTTGTTTTTTGATACCCTCTTTGTGTGCCTTCTGTAATACTCCTGTTGCCGTAATAACTGTCCAATTAACAACAATATCGGAAACACAATTCATCCATTTTCCTTTTTGATAGGCTTCAACGGGTAATTCTTTCATCCCTTCTATCCAATATATTGCATCTTTTCCGGGATGGGCAATAATATGTCCAAATTCGTGTCCTAAAACGAAGAAAGAAGCCGAATCACGGAATTGTGGTGGGACTTTATGGTAATTATCCAACAAACATAGCATCATTTGGTCTTTTCCTACCTCAATAAATTGACTCCCTGTTCTTGCACCGTGCATGGCTGTCCCAAGTTTCAAAGGAATCATTTCTTCACCATATAATTGTTGAAGTGTCCGATACGCAGACCTCATGTTTTGAGGGGCGTGGCTTTCGGAAAGAATATCTGCCATAAGTAAGAATACCCTTAACGACTATATGAGGGTTTGTATCAAAGTGTTTCACTCCCAATAGACTTTAAGCCTAATTGAGTAAAATGTTTGTAATCTCTCATTGTTAGATTTCCAATATCTTGATACCGATATTCTTTCCATTGTGTATCTGTTCCCGAATAGCGAACCTTATTGTATGTTTCATCCTCAAGGAATGGTAAAACCTCCCATTGTGTAGGGTTTTCATCTGCATCCAATAACATAGAACCGTCTTTTTGACGGGTCGGGCGCATACAAGCCGATGTAATCCCTGCAAATAGTCCAACGACAGACCTTCCACCTTCTGTTTTATTATCTCCTTGTATAACACGCATACTTAGCCATAATCGTAAATCATCTTCTCCGTCCACAATAACTTCTCTTCCATCTGTTAATTTAACATTCATTGATTCTTCAACTCCTGTATCAACATGATTTAATCGGAAACAAGCATTGAATCCTGACTTCATAATTCCATCAGTTTCAGTTTGCTTGCTTGCTGTCTTGGATAACCATTCATTGAGAATAAATTCGGATTTAGAAGCATATTCGTCTAAATCGTTATAATTTTCGGTAATTCCGCTTACGCCTGTTTTCACTTCTCCAATTTGCACACCATCAACGGTGTATTGAGAAAAACTATTAAACAAATTTTGCATCCGTGAATTGAATTTTTCATTTACTACTGCATCCCCTTGTGCGGGAATTGTAAATTGAGCCATAAGAGATATATTTTGTTGAGATTCAAATTCCGCACCATTTACATCAAGGAAGTCAGCCGTATTTCCTAATGTTGCTTGTTCCATTCTGTTAGAACCGTTGGTTATCATATCACCCCACGCACCCATAGCATCACCATAACAACGCCACTTGAAAGAAGTAGCACTTGGGCCACCTACGGTTCCATCAAAGGCCGCATAGGTATCTCCACCTAATTGATATTCTGCACCCTCTATCGGTGCAATTGCCATGAAATTTGCCGCATTAGGTTGTAAAGTCGCATTTAGGGTGTTACCACACATAGAATCAATCTTAGAATCCACAAGTGAAAGTAATTTTGTCCTATCATCGGAGAATAGTAATGGGTCGCCCGCAATTTCTCCCCGAATCTTAAAGTATTGGGAAGCAGAAGTGTTAGCGAGTAATTGGGCTTTTTGAATATCTTCCGGTGTTTTCTTTTCTCCTTGCCCGCCTGTAAGTGATGCAGGGCGAGATATTTTTTCAACATATTTACTATATCGGGATTTGTATTCGGATTTCTTTCGCTCATTATCAACAATCATTGTAGCAATAGCCCAATGAACGGGTGTAATTCCTGTCCCTTTGTTCTTTCTTACTTTGTTTTTAATGTCAATAATGACGCTTTGCTCATACTTCCAAAAGGCATCGGTTGAACCCATGTTGGTGCTACAAGTTTGTAAAAATGAATCCCACAAATCAAAGAGAGTAAGATGTGATTTTTGCCCCATTCCCGATTCAGTATCTCGGAGAACATATCCATTGAGAATCATTTCACGAATAAAATCTTGCTCGTTGGGGACTCTCATAGCATCTCGGACAATTCCAATATCTCTTCCTTTAGGGTCTTCTCCTTCTCTTGCAGGGCCAAGTCTATGTCCTACACAATAAGGAAGTGCATCAATAACTTCTTGACGAGTTACATGGTCTTTTCCACGAAGGAAAGCCAACGCTCTTGTCATCTTGATTAGTGAATTACTCATACGATAACCAAGCATACGAGTGATAAGAACAGGTGCTTGATAAGCCACACCCTTTTTCCCACTACCGAAGGGGTCAATCCATTCGGGGTGTTGAGCCTCATATTGAGAATTAGTAGTGGTGGAAATGTCTGCAAGCGGTGAAGCGAAAACATCTTTGTCTGTCAAGAATGTATGCTTTTGTCCATAAATCTCATCATCCTCTCCTTGAATCATATATCGTTGTGAGAACAATGTGTAAAGAAGTGAAATATCAAGAAGTGCGCCTGTTGCCTCTTCTTCTGCCCCCGATGCACTAAATGGAATGTTAGTTACAGTCCCCCATACTTCGTTTAATTCTTGGAATCTCATAGGCTTGATGTAATCTGTTGTCCCTTTATTGACTAACATTCTCTTAACAAGCATAATTTCGGGGCGTGAGCCTGTGGAATCTTTACGATTATATCTTTCACTTAATTGATTGAATAGACCGCCCGCACTCAATGTTCCAAAATACAATTCCATGTCAATTCTGTCCACGAAAGCAAGGTCGTTTCCTTTTTGATGCGGGTTGGTGTCCATCCATGCAACGAAAGATGGTGATTTGAAGGTTTTACCCCTATATTCCACCGTTTGTTCTGCAATAAGTCCAAGAATAGCGTCTTCAACACCGGAACCGCTACGATTCGCTTCATTGAAGAATTTAATAGGTTGGGTCACAATAGGTCTTGGAGTTGGGTCAAATTGATAAGCGGAAACTTCTCTTTCTTCTCCGCCGACCCTTTGCTTGTCTGTAATTTGACGAATTTCAATACCATAGAGAATTTCTTCTGCTCTCTTATCGTAATCTATCTTAGCAATACCACATTCGTTTAACATTTCTTCCACAATTTGCGGCAATCCGTTCTCTTTATCATCAATGCGGCTATCATAGAAATGTTCCAAAAGGAAGTGACGGAATGTATAACCTTCATTCGCCCCCGAATCATTGTATAATGGTGTGGTTAGATAAATGGCGTTTCCTTGTTTTTCAGTAATAACTTCTTGTCCACCGACTTTCGGTAATCCTTTTGTTCCAAATAATTTCTTCAAATCGGAAATCTTGACAGGTGATGCCTTAATTTGCATAGTATTCAACCCCTTGTCATCAAGAATCGGAGAGGCTAACAATAATTCAGCAAATTTATCGGAGGACATCGGAAGTTTTTGATAATGAGAATCCGATATTCTTTGAAGGAAACGGAAATCGTAAAGATACGCACCCGATTTATCCGATATTTGTTTCCATTCATTAAATCGCCATGAATTCCATTCACTATGGACAGTTTGATATTTTTTATCTCCATAATTTACATCATAAGATTGTCCCGCAGGGAATAGTATGTATTCGTGAGATTGTCCCATTATAACAGGATTTTGTGCAAGGTATCTGCGACCTACATTGAAACCATAAGAATTAGCCAAAAGACTTGCCGCCGAATTGATAACTGTTGTTTTTCCTGTTCCGGGAATTCCTGTAAGTCGGCAAGTTGAGTCCTTCATCAACCATGCGGCGAAGAAGGCTTCTAATTGGTTAGGGTCATCAAAACCGAATACTCTTGAAAGTGCCGCACTATGCTTTCGCACGACTCTTAATTGTTCAACCGTATTTTCCTTACTGTCCTTTTGACTAAATTCTTGAACAAAAGATGAAAATTGCTTATACACAACCTCACCCATATTTTGTGCTGTATATGGTGTGTAATTACCTTGTTCTCCGACAGGGCCAAAATTAGAACCGGAAAGTATATTAGAGATTTCCATTTCCTCTCCGTTGTTGCCTATGAGTTTTACAGGGCCACCCGTTCCCCTTATAACCTTAAATGTATTCATATCAAGGTCTGCTATTTTTACAGAATCTCTAATGCCTAATTGATTCAATACTTCAACAGTTTTACCTCCAATTAAACCGATAAGTGGGTCATCATCCATAGGCGAAGGAATTTCGGGTGCAGGGTCGGAAGGTGATTCGGCGGTGGAAGATGAATCCATAACGGAATCTGTATCTTCTATTTCCGGTGAAGGGTTATCATCACTAACTAATGAATCTCCCGATGTAGCGGGGTTCATATCGGAATCGGGGGTTGATTCAACAGGTTGTTGAGGAAGAAGATTGCTAATACCAATTTTTCGCCATTTTCGGCCATCCACAGCATAAATCATTGATTTGGGAACATCCACAACATTTAGGTCGCCATCAGCATCATAGGATAATTCCACTTTTACAGGTGCAGTTTTTCCTCTTGCACCACTTTGGATTTGTCGCACGAATAACCATTTTCCTTCTTCTTGACTACCATGTTTCTCATACTCGTCAATAAATTCTAAAAGAAATTCTTCGGCATCGCTACTTTTAGCGACACTTTCGGCTTTTGCTCTATCTCCATCATTCAAGGTTTCAATAATTTCAGCCACAATAGGATTTGTAGGGTCGGCAGAAACCATCGTCCTCTTTTCAAAGACCTTATCCTTCTTTGCAGGTGTAATTCTTGTAAGACTCGTAGCACCTTGCTTCTTAGAAACCCAATCGCTCATAGAGCCTGTCATTTCATCTAATTCATCAAAATTACTCATGTTTATGCCTCCTTTAATGGAATAGTAATCAATTTTGCCCCTTCATCTGTTGGAACTATAATTTTCATACCATTTGGATTTCTTGTGCGCCATGCAATTGCAGAAGTTATACTATCTCCTTCACTATCTGTAAGTGTCAATTTGGAATCTATGTTGTTAGAAATGCGGTTAATAATTTCTTTTGTATGCGACTCTTTCCATGAACCTTCTGCAACAATTAGACCTTCCACACGGCCTTGTAATTCTTGGCCTGTTTCTTTGTCAGTAGCGGTGAACATTCCGGTTTCAGCATCGGGGAAGATACAAAATGAACCATCATGGAATTCTAATTTGACTTGTTGAACAATCGTTCCACTAATAACAGGCTTAATTGATTTCAAAACACGACCTTCGGGGGATTCTAAACCACAAGCGGCCTCCGTTCCCTCACTACTTGTTCCCATAGGGGCAAGACCCGCCTCATCACCGGGAAATTGTAAGGTGGTCATATACATTGAAGAATCCTGTGGGTCAAACCCTGTGTAATTATTGGTTCTCAATGATGTGTTTTCAATAACACAATTGAAACGAATAAACGAATTCTTGGTGTCCATTGGTTTCATACCCTGCCAATCAAACGAAGGCGGAAGCAAGAATTCCTTATCTAAAGTGGAATCAAAAGTAAAAGATTGTGGCGAAAGATATACAGTTGCGCTATCCGAGTTCCACACATATATTCCCTCGCCATCTTTATTCATATCCGTGATTAAAGGCATAAGGAGATTGCGAGCATCTTCAAGTGCAGTAGCATACAATTGAACGGTCTTTTGATTATAAGGTGCTACACTAATTATCATGGATGGGAAGTTGCTAACGCCTTCTTGAAACATGAATCCTTGCGACCCTTTAGCATCGGCTTTATCATAACGGAATTTTTTATTCTTGATTTTTATTACCCCTTCGGAAAGAATGATTTTTACCTCATTGGATTTCCTGTTAATAATAATCTTATCCACCATAATGCTTGGTGCAACCATCTCATAAGAGGGTGCATCGGGGCCAAAGTAAAATGAATATGTGGGTGTTTCACCTATGGTGAATTTGAAATATGTATTAGGGGTTCTTTGTTTCATTACTTGTCCATTCCCGCCCTGTTCTTCAAAAGAAGTGTGACTATCAAGAGATACAAATATAGTGAATCCGTCTGTGTCCACAGCGATTCTGTCGCTTTCATACTTTTTCTTAAATTCCCTATTACTTTTATTAGCGGGCAAATCCAAGCCCTTTGAAATCGGCTTCATGGCAGAATAAATTTCACCTGCGCCAAATGAACTCGGTAGTCCTTCCAAGTCTGCAAATACACTTGCTTTGGTAGCCATGTCTTGATATGGATTAACCGACTATCTAATACCTGTCTTGATAAAAGCGGCTATCTTATCCTGTTTTTTAGATATTCCGGCCTTCGTCCCTTAAAAATCGGATTATATCTGCCCTACCGAAAGCATATACTCGCTCAAACCATGACAAATTAGCATCCATAAAATTGCTAAGGAGTTCTATTTCGGGAAATTTAATACCGTAGGGGCGCAATTCGTCCACAAATTCTCCCATCGTCCCATTAGCCCATACTTGAAGCCCTTTATCGGAGAGTGAAAGAATGAAGTCCTCATCCCACAACATATCCTTTACAAGTGCGATGTCCGAATTAGTCGTATCGCCTTTCGGAATATAGCCCGGATTGAGAGCGATGAATCGTTGCATCACATCAATGTGAGAAGGTAAGTGAACATTCCGACACCACCGAAGCCAATGAGCCACCATCTCCGACATATAACGCCGCCAAACGAGGTTCGGCAAGGTCAATCCTCCGTATCATTCCTTGACTCGTTTTCTTGCTTTTGAAGTATTTCCACTTCTCCAATATCATACAAGTCAAAACTTGGTAAGTCAAAATCTTGAATATGAAGTGGGTCATACTCTTCTGCGGCTTCGGGAACTTCTAATTCTTCGTAATCAATTGGGGTATCTTCGGGAATAAATTCCAATACATCAATAGGTTCAGTCACCCATTCTTCCTGTGCTTCCCTGTTAATCTTGCGTTGTGAATCTCCTTCCATAATTTCATTCATGGATAATCCTTGACTTGCGGCCAAATCGGTCACATCAACGATAGCAAATGCGTTTTCATTCATCCCTGCTACTTCTGTAAATGTGTGGGCTATTCCTGCATCACCACCACCAATTTCCATATTTTGATAATCTGTTCGGACATTCATATCAAGATTGTCTAATCCTTTTGACTTATTTACTTGCTGACGAACTGCAACACCTTCTTGTTTTGCCCATTGTTCCACAGCATTTTGTTGAGCATCAAGGGCGTGGGTTAAATCGTTATTTACAATATCATATTCCTTTTGAGGGGGTTGCATTGACCCTTCCGTAGCAAAAAAATTTCCCCAATCTTTTGAATTAAATGAATTCAAATCCAACGGTGCAGGTTGAGGTTCGGAAGGGATTTCAATAGGTTCTTCAATTACTGATTCTCCTATGGTAAATAATTCATCTTCGTCATCAAATAAGGAAGCATCAGCAACACCTTGGGCCTCTTTAATCTGTTCAAGGAATGCAAGGTCTGTTGATTCTAATTCTGCTCTCCTTCCCGATATGAATTCTGCCGCACCTTTGATAACAGGGGCTACATCACGGATAACTTCAAATGCGTTAGTGGCTGATTCAACCTTCGGAGAATCCGTAAGGGTTTCGCCCACACCATATTTATCAAGAAGAGATAAAAGAGGAACAAGCATTTTCTCGGCCATTTCGGGGTCAAGATTCAATTTTCGGGCAAATTCCCCAATATCTTCACCGCCTGTTAGCAATTCCACGATATTTTTACCCTTTTTCTTTTCTTTCTTTTCTTCTTTCGGAATGATTCGTTCCTTTTGAATTAAATCGGAATAATCGGAACGGGCATCGGGTCGGAAATGGTCTTCAAAAGACCTTGAGCGATACTCGCCATCGTAATCTTCTTCCATATTATTCACTTGTTGTCCCTTGTATCTAATCGTTCTCTCAACTCGCCAATCCATTTTGTATGAAATTCAATATCTTTCTTGTCAATCTCCAAATCTTGTAGTCCTTGAACACACTCTTCCACCAATTGAGCATATCTCATTACAGTCAAACGATGCGCCATTGTGTTAGAACTACCTGCGGATTTAACGAAATCACAGAAATGACTCGTAATCCTTCGTAAATCTCTTTCCCTTTTCTTTGGAGATGCACCCAAAACCTCAAATAAAAATCTATGAGAAAGTAATTTTTCCATATCCCCATGTGAATACTTATCTATGGCCTTGAAAAGACTTTTATACGACCTTTCTAATCTCTTTGTGGGTGCAATTTCCATTCTGCTTATCAATGAATTGAATTGGTCGTGAGCAAGAGTATCTTTTGTCATGGAAAGAAGTGTCCGATAAGAGGCAAGTAAATTACTGTCTATTTCCATACTATCACTTCAATAATGTGGGCCATTGTTCCCATTGAAGTTAGAGAGGAAGGAAGCATCCAAATTCAATCGGTTATCAAAGGCTTTTACGGCTTGTTCTGCTTTCTTTTCTTTTACTCGTTCTTCGGATTCCTTTTTTAATGTCTTTTCGGTTTCTGCAAGTGAGGCTTCAAGTGCGCCAAATCGTTCTTCCATATCAGTTAATTGTTTGCGATAATAGGTTGCGGTAGCGGCAACTCCGCCAAGACCACCTACGACAAGACCTGCGGCAAAGCCTGTTCCGCCCGATAGCAAACCCCCCTTTGTTTCACTTTCCTTAGTGGCTACTGCTTCGGAATATCCTTCGGACGACATACCTCTTTTCTTGACTTCGTTGAGAAGGGATTTAATGTCCTTTGTAAATGTTTCAAATTCTTCTGCACCCGATACTTTCTTATTAGCAACCTGTTCAAAGACACCCCATAATTCCTCATCCGATAAATCCGATGTTCCCATATTTTTCTTGACAGCGATGTTTGTTTCACCTGCGAACTCTTCTGCGGCAAATACTAATAATTCGGAGATATTCGGACTATTTCTCCCATTATACGCTCCCTTGGAAGAGTTTTCAACGATGTATTCATTCACCTTTCTCATACCACGAATACCCTTTCCACGCTCAAATAAAAGATATTTTCCTTCGCCGTTGCCTTCACAGGTTTGATAAAAAGTATTCAAATCGGGACATTTCTCCCATTCTGCAACATTAGTCGTTCCCGACTTAGCCGCACCTTTGCGGTAGCAACGAACAAAGAACATGATTAACCATTATCGGTCTTGTTATCTAAAGCATAGGGCAATTTTCAAGACCATACAGAAGAAATCGCTTCATATACATTATCTAAATTGTCGGGATTCAATTCTTCAAGAGCAGTAATAGTATCGGCTATTTGAGCCATTTTTAATTTAAGAACCTTTTCGGGTAATTTCCATGACTCTGCCTTTGTGGGTAAATCTTTATTACGAGAATTTTTAAGGTATCTGTCCCATCCGAGCAAATCAAGCCGCCATTTTTTACCGGCTCTCCTTTCATTAGATTGTGCGTGGCCGAACATAGGCCGGTTTCTAAGGATTCCTACTACTTCACGACTTGTGTATCTGCGTGGGTAGTTAGAAACCACATATTCGGAAATTTGTGTTGAGAACCCGTAGCCATCATGGTCAAGCATATAATCCACAATGATAAACACCAATGTTTCGGTCATATCAAGAGGACGAGATGCGGTCAATTGACTCGCCTCATTCTTCGTTTTTTGCATCCAATTCAGCCTTCCTTGCGTCTGCTTCTGCACGAATAGCCGCCGCTTTTTCACGATGTTGTATTTCTTGCTCGGTTTCTTCGGGAAGACCGAGTGCATCACGAACCATTATATCCATTTTTGCTTGAAATTTATCTTTAGCATCTTGTTTTTCCATTCCATCTTCTTTAATCCATTTCTTAATAAGAGAAACACGATTTTCTTCAAATTCAAGAACCCTTAACATCATCTTGATTTCTTCGGAAGGTGCGGGGGCTTCTAACGGAGGATTTTCAAATAATTCTTCAACTTCCACAGACAATGCTTCGGGACTTAGTGAGGGTGCAGGGATAAATTCTTCAAGGTCGTCATCAGCATAAGTGTGCTGTCCACCAACCTTACCAATATATGCTTCCGCATCGGCCCTCGTTACATAAATTCCAAGTCGGGGCCAATATCGCATATCATTTATTTGTGCCATGAATACCGTATGTGGGTTTCTTGTATCTATATCTTAGGAATAGAATACACCTTTTTATTATCCATCATAGCCTTTACAACTTTCATACCATCAAGCGTTTCACCCTCACCCTCAATCATCCAAACAGTATTTTCTTGCATGGCTTGAAATTCAAGAATCTTAGCAAATTCTCTTTGCTCTAATTCACTCAACATATTTTATCCACTCTCCCGCTTTCTTCCCGTTTTTCCATTCCCACAATTGGGCCGTAGGCAACCTTGTTCCAACTCTCGCTTCATCATGGGCTAATCGGTATTTATCTTCTAATCCAAATGCTACCATCTCCCTACGATATTCCAACGCATCCTCATCTTCTATCTCAACAGGTGCAGGGGTTGAATTTTTGGGGGAAATTATGGCGTGTATTCCTGTCCCACTCGCAGAAAGACGATAATAGATTGTGTTATTCGGAAAATCTTGAGATAACTTGGCTAACCCCTTTTGAACCATAATGTCTTCAAGACCCACCGAATCCCAATCAAAAGTAAGACGCATCATTCTTCTTCTTTGTCGGAGGGACTATTTGAATAGTGCGCTATCAATAATTCTTGGATTGAACCATTCCATCTCCAAAGAACCCATCGGACAAAGTAAATTATAGCCGTTGATTCAATTACGAATACAAGTGTGAGAACGGAAAGCCATGTCATCCAAAAATCCATAATTTATCCCTCCTTAATTTTCTTTGGAACATTAAACCATCCCCTTAGAACCCCAAACAAGGGTTGATAATTTTTCAAGAGCAAGTAATCCCATCGGTTCAAAGGGAACAAGAGTGATTCCAACCAATCTAACTTGATGTTCGGAAGCAAGAGAACGATAGCGTTCTAAATAAGGTTGTTGTATAGTATATCTCCGATAAGTCATAGCGGCGGCGGGATTGTCTTCCGCCGCATTCCATACATCTTCTCCAAAATCGGGGACGATGTTATTTACAAGAATATGTTTGATAGGTAATTGAATAGTATTTAAGAATTTAATTGTCCGAGCGCACTCTTGATAACCTGCTTCCGAAGGAATAGAAACGAGATTGATAGAACAATCATCCCCCCTAAGTAATTTCTTGAAAATCTCTATCCTTTCGCAAATATCTTCTAATTCTTTCACAATTTTCGCAGTTTCGGATTTCTTGCGGAAAATAAAACCTTTGATATTCTCAATCTTCGCTTTCATCCGAAGGACTCGGAGAATGAAGGCACGAATGGTATCGGGGGCTGTAAGCATCTTCAAAGTATGACCTGTTGGTGCAGTATCAAAAACGATTACATCATAACTTGTATCATTCATAAGATTATAAATCATTTCCATACCAAAATACTCTTCCATACCCGGAAATCCGGCCATATCGCTTAAAATTTCGGAATCAAATCCGGGAATGTTAGCCGTAAGACTCTTCATCCCTTCATTGGTTCTTTCAAGGAATTCTTTTGCTTGCTTTTCGGCGTTTATATTCATAGCCCAAAGATTCTCTTCTATCTTGGTTGGAGAAAATCCCACCTTTTGAAGAATTACATCATCGGTTGAGTGGGCAGGGTCGGATGAAACAAGAATTGTGTTTTTACCTTGTTTAGCATGATATACGGCTGTTGTAGCCGCCATTGTGGATTTTCCTACACCACCCTTCCCTGTAAATAGGATTAGCATAGATTATCTATGCGGGTAATGGCTATCTAATTCTTCCGTTTAGGAGGAAATGCCCATTTATTCTCCCATTCTATTTTTAATTGCTTCCTTCTTAACCTTCTCCGAATCCCTTGGACACCTAATCTCATTACGACTAAAATAAAGAACCACCACATACATTCCGCAAAAATTATGTATGGGAGGTATTCACCATTGGAATCTTTGATACAATTCCATGAGTCTTCAAATGTTTTTTCAGCGCATAAGTCCATAATCATTCCCACACAGAAATAAATTCCGATTCAAATGGCGTATCTTCATTCATTATTACATATCCTGTAATGACTACTTTAACAGGGTCTATTGGCTCTCCTACGAGATTATGTAATGCAGAACAGGATGCCATAAATTTCAAAGGATAATCGGCTCTCGGTTCCATTTCAGTAATTTGCATAATGAATCCATGTCTGCCAATCGGCCCATCATATACCCTTTCCTTCCCAAAGTGAACGGATATTGAACAAAGGTGCGAAAGTGGACTTGCACTTGCGTTGATTTCAATGTCTTTCAAAATAAAATCCGGCGGCAACGGTATCTCTATCGGTTTGCAGATGTTGTCTAAACACATAGGCAATTCGTATTCGGTTTTAATTTCACACCGCATTTATACTACTATTGTGGTTCCGATTATCTAAAATAATTCATTAAATGCTCATTAAATTGTCTAAAACCGGAAATTAGTGTCCGTATTGCGTTGTATGATGGCCCCGATGCCCTAATCCATCACTTCTTCAAAAAGAACACTAATGCTACTGCGACAATTCCACCATAAAGTATCCAATTTGTTCCCGCTTCTTCGGAATAACCTGTTTCATCATTTTCTGCCGTATATGCGACTACTACGCCTCCACCTGTGCTTGGTTGCACGGCATTAGGTGATTGGGGGCCAACAGGGACACGAACAAGGGTCTGCGAAAGTAGTCCCGAAGTGTATTTCGGATTCGCCGTCATTGTCCCATCGGGATTATTTGTTAATACCCATCCATTTTCCCAAGCCGCAAGCGTTTGAGTGGTTGCACCATCCATAGATTGCCACATTTCGCCACTTGAAATGAATGAGGGGGCAATACCCGAATAATTGATTGTAAAATTAGAACCCAAGTCCTTCCAAAATCCCATTCTATTCTCAAAATCTTCAAACATTATTACACCCTCAACGAGATTTACCTATCATATATGCACCTGCGGCGACAACCACAGCAAGTCCAACCATAACAGAAATGAACATTGGATTCAAAGTATCATCTGTTTCATCCGATGGATTAGCGAATATGTATTGTGTTGTCGTTGTAGTGGCAGGGAGGGCTTTGACTATCTTTCGCTTTCGGGGCTTTGGTGGATGTGGGCCGCCATGAGCATTAAATGTCCTTAGAGTTGGACTTAAAGAGAAATCAAAGGTGTTGTGACCAAGCATAAGGAATCCTTGTTCACCCTACTATCTAATATCAATTCTCAAAGACTTCATCATAATAATTCTTAGAAAATGGTGCATATCCGCCTTTTCGTTGTTTCTCCACAGCCTGTTCTTCGGGCGTAGGTGGGCGGGATTGAGGAAGATACTCTTTCATAAATTCTTGAACCTCTTTATCTTCAAAATCCGGTGTTAATACTTCGGATAGGTCAAGACCATACGCAGAAACCTGCTTCTTCCGTTTCCTAACCCTTCCTTGACGCTCGGCATCTTGCATCATTTGTTTGAATTCATCTTGTTGCTCTCGCATCCAAAGTTCTATCTCTTCTTGCTTGATATTCAAATCGCCGGAATGAATAATCTTTCTCTTGAACCATTCAACGGCTTCAATTGTGACTTTCATGCCCCTTTCACGGAGTTTAGTCGCTATTAACGCATCTGCGCCATCAAAGAGGATGTAATCAACCCAAACCTTTGCTTGTCTGCCTGTCGTTCCTGTAATACGATAAAAATAAGAGGAAGAGGCATTCAAATAAAAATCGTAAGATACTGTGACCGCATCGCAAGTATCGGATTCTGCCGTTGATGCACCGAGAATGGGTTTGATACCAAAGCGACAATTTGCATCGTCATCAAAGATACCAAAACAAACGAAACCATCAAGGGCATTTGTCATAGAATTAGGAATGTAAAGTCCGGCATTAGCCGTTGTGGATAATGGGAAGTCATTTTGACCAAAATTTACTGTTTGGTCTAAGAACCCAACATTGTTTGCGGCTGTGGAAAAATCTGCGGAAACTGAAATTACACCTGCGCCTGTGGTATCGGAAGATATAAACAACCATTGGTCACGGTCATTATCCCAACCTGCATTGACTATTTTTCGGGTAGTGGATGTAGGAGAAACCAAATGATTTGTATTCAAATTCACCCCTTCCGCTAAGACAATTCCTATGGATGTAGTCGGTGCGACTCCCGAAATTGTTGCCGCCCCCGAATCAAACATAATTGCGATTGGCCCCGTTCCGGTTTTGAATCCCAAAAATCCATACCCGTTTCTTGAAATAGTCCCTCTCTCAACTCCTATTCCTGTTGCTTCGGGGTCATCTGTTAATCCGTATCTTTGATAATTTGAAACATAACCGATGTAATCTCCCGCATCGTCATCCTTAATTGAAAATTCAGTAGGAGTAAATATCCCTGATTGTGAGTCTAAAGTCCCATATTTGGATATATCTTCTTCTTCAATACTAAATGTTCTTTGCTGAACGGCTTTGTTATACCATTTATTCGGTAATTCTATTGAGGTTGCCGTAGTGAACGCACCACCTTCTGTTGCATACGGGGCTACCATCCCACCCGGATAAACAGGTGAGGCATCCGTGTAATAAATCTCGGCATAATCGGTTCCGCTATGTGATACATCATTGACTCCAATAAATGTCAAGGGTGGAGTGTCAAATGATGCCTCTTCATACGGAATTGATACTAAAGCCGCTACTGCGCCGGAGAATGTATATGAGGGAACTACGCCCTCCCTCCACCACGATGATGTTCCCCCTGCGGTTGTTGTTAAAGAAGTGACAAGTGCAGGGTGGGTTATAAGATATGGAGGAAGGTAATCAAAGGGGGAAATCCCATCTATCATCCTGTCCCATGCGGCGGGAAATTCAAATGCACCCCCAATTAACATCGGCCCCGTATCATCAATTGAGCCGTCATCGTTGGTATCTGCGGCTGTATCTCCGACTATGAAAAAAGTTGAACCTACATTAGTAGCCATAGAAACAGGTTGTTGTGAAGAACAAGTAATATCTAAAAATCTGCGAGGAAATTGATTCCATGCAATTAGTCTTCTATCTGTGCCGAATACCGGCCCTCCGTGTGGATTTGTGCCATCGGGCAATTGCCCATCTATCCATTCATCATATAGGTATGCGACCCCCATTGTTAGTTCATTCCCTGCTAATCCCTCGTCTAAATCCCTAAGATTTCCAAACCGGCCTACTACATTTGTATTATTAGCATGACCCGCTTGTGAAGCCTTCCAAGTTACCTGCATAACATTATTAGGACTGTATTGATAACTAACATAGTTTGAACCGGCAGGGGTTTGATTTTCATAATTGTTATAAGTCAATAATTCTGCTAAATATAAATTTCCTACATAATCACTTCCTGTGGGAACGCCTTCCACCGTTGCATCAATTCTTTGAAAACCACAAGTGATAATTCTAATAGAAGGGTCAGATGATTGAACATATACATCCTCAACAGATTTGTAAATATCAAGTGATTGTAACCCAACCGATGAGTCGGCGGCAATAGCGACAGCATCTCCGACATCACCCGGATTTACTTCCATAGGCATCCTCATAGGTAAAAATCCAAAATTTTGAGGGTTGCCAAACAATTCTGTTAAAATGTTGAATCCGTTGGGTTGGTTAATTGAATATCCTCTCATAGTCATAATGAACCCATCCCATGCGTAGCCATGCGACCCTGCACCGAATAAATCACGAATATATGCTTTGTAAGAACCTACATAAATATAGATACCATTTGCGAACAAACCATCACGAATAATATATTCTCCTGTTGGGTAAATTTGCTGACAATTTCCGCCGGAAGAAAGAAATCTATTTTGCCCAAACACTCCAAACATTGATGGTGCTAACGGAGAAGCGATTATTGCATTACTCAAATTTTGAACCTTGAGAAGATTATCAACATTAAGATTGTATGCAAGGCCCATTAAATCACCATTATATTGTGTATGTCATACTCCATGTGGAAACGGGCGTTTCGGGAAATAATTCAACGGGTGTCACCATCGCATTTGCGATGAAGTAAGTAATATCCCAATCCGTTCCGGGAGGCACTTCAATATCCCAATCGGAAGCAAATGCGGGGCCGAAACTCGTTGTGATGGGGAATGGGGCGGCTGAACCCGATAGGCCCGCACCCGGCCTCCCATCGGGGTCTGTGAAGAAGGTTGTGACACCAATTGCGAAATTGATATAACCTGCGGGAACCCAATTATTTCCTGTCCCATAAATTCCGGGCGTTGAGCCAAAGTATTTAATGACAATATATTCAGTAGGTTTTGTTCGTAGCCTTGCCTTAAGGGTCGCATTTCCTATCCCCGATACGAAAATAGATTGTGGCTCATTCAATTGTTCTAATCGCTTGGGTGGTAATTGCCCCAAGTCCTCAACAGTCCATTGATAGCCTTGTCTTCGCACCGACATAATTACTTATTGATGGTGTTGCTATCTAAACGATTTCATCAGCCTTCTAATTCATCAAGAATGCCGTCATTGTCGTCATCATCGTCTAAATGGTCGGCTACTCCGTCATTATCATGGTCAAATTGACCTGTTAATGAATTACCATCATTTGATTCAAAGTAGTCGGAAAGGCCATCGTTGTCATCATCGGTGTCGTAAGAATCCCACAATCCGTCATTGTCGTGGTCGTAGCGATAAGACCCCCATGCACCATCTATTTCGTCCACATCAAGAATATCATCATTGTCGTCATCGCTGTCCACAGAATCATTTAATCCGTCATTGTCGTGGTCACGGCTTGCATCGGAACCATTGGTGTAAAAATCATTCCAATTATCAATACCGTCATTATCTATATCCATATCAAACCTGTCGGGAATGCCGTCATTATCATGGTCGTAAATGTTAGTATTAGGGTCGCCATCATTGACCTCATCACGGTCAAGAATACCATCGCCATCATCGTCATTATCTTCTGCATCATCAATGCCGTCATTATCGTGGTCATTAGGTGAATCATCCTGTGAATCAGGAATACCGTCATTGTCGTCATCATTGTCTAAGTCATCGGGAATGCCGTCACCGTCATTATCAGTATCGCCGTTCAAATCTTGGTTGTCCAATTGCTGACCTTGTTGAGTGTCCGATTGTTCACCCTGTTGGCCTTGCTGACCATTTTGGGTTTGACCCTGTTGCTGTTGGTTTTGACCGTTTTGATTTTGACCGCCTTGATTCTGTTGTTCCTGTTGCCCTTGTTGGCCGCCTTGTTCACCGCCTTGATTCTGTTGGCCTTGCCCATTATCTTGTTGCTGACCTTGTTGGCCTTGTTGTCCTTGCTGTCCTTGTTGTCCACTTTGGCCGCTTTGTTGTCCTTGTTGAGAGTCTTGTCCTTGTTGTCCGGCCTGTCCTTGCTGACCTTGATTTCCTTGTTGGCCTTGTTGTCCTTGTTGTCCTTGACCTTGACCTTGACCCTGCCCCTGCCCCTGCCCTTGACCTTGACCTTGGCCTTGACCTTGACCTTGACCTTGACCTTGACCCGAACCCTGTCCTTGTCCCTGTCCCTGTCCTTGCCCTTGGCCTTGTCCCTGTCCTTGACCCTGCCCTTGTCCTTGTCCTTGTCCTTGTCCTTGTCCTTGTCCTTGACCTTGACCTTGACCTTGACCTTGCCCTTGTCCCTGTCCTTGTCCCTGTCCTTGACCTTCGCCTTCGCCTTGTCCGTTATCTTCGGACTCGCCACCACCTTGAGTGCCGCCATCACCCGAACCTGCTTGAGATTCTTGATAGTCGGGGTCGTAAGCATCGGGAATTCCGTCACCATCGGAATCGGAGTATTCACCGTCATTAGGGTCGTTAGGGAATGGGTCGGTTCCATCGGGGCGGCCATCACCATCTGTATCTGCATTATTAGGGTTTGTTCCCTTTGCGTATTCTTGAGCGTTAGTTAGACCGTCACCATCGGGGTCGCTGTTAGCATCGCCCCCGCTTGTAGGATTAAGACCGTTTGCGACTTCCCATCCATCGGGTAAGCCGTCATTATCGGAATCAGCATTATTCATGTCTGTTCCGGCTTGCTGTTCTTCGGCGTTGGTAAGTCCATCGCCATCCCAATCTGCCCCGCCATCGGAGGGGTCAAGTGGGTCGCTTCCGTCACCGCTAACGATGCCCGCAGACATAGCGAGCATAAGGGCGGTCAATATAGTAAGTATAGTTTTTTTGAATCTGTTTTCGTTTTCCATTTTAGTTCACAAGTTGGTTTATTAAGGAACCCATTGTTCCTTCTCTATGTATAGTCATGGTATTCGGAACTATCTATACTTTCGTATCAATTGCTCGGTAAGAATATCACGCATCCCACTTATTTGTGAGTCCACCAAAGGTGTGAGGGGATTATGGACAATACCATTCGCCATCAAATTTTGGGGGTTGTCCATTATAGGATAAATTCGCACTTTGTTCCGTCATACTTTCAATTTCTTGAAGAATAGATTTGAACATTTTCTTCATATCTTCAACCGCTTTTTCATCTAATTCCGCAATTAGGCTCTCTATCGGTGGGAATTGGAAAGTGGAAATCATTTCTCTTTTTGCTTCAAATGATACTACTTGAGTTTCCATGTCGTTGCCGAAAACACCTTCCACGATACCGTCTAAAGATACAGTAAAATGAACGAATTCCATTCCCAATTGTTCTTCAAGAGCATGGATGATTTCGGGTGGTGGGAAATCAATCGGCATCATATACCCTTCTTGTTTTATTGACTATCTATGCCTTCTTATGAATCAGCATAGGGTCGTGGCGGGTTGCGGAAGATAATTTCCGCTTTCCCTATCATAGTGCATGAGAATTAGAAGGCTAAGGTCGCCATAATCCTTTACCGCAAGTAAGAATGCGGTTAAAAGTGTAGTCAATCCTGTGACATACAAATGGACTTCGGAAGGTGAAGTTTTGTCAAGCCACTCCATGACTTCAAGATAATGAGAACGAAAATCCATTGGATTCTCAACGGCGGAGAAAACGAAACCATCAAGGTCTTCACCTTCGTTGGTCTTAATTTCATGTCGTCCTTCACAAAGTCCTATCTGCATAATTACATCATCCTTCAAACAGGTATAAGAACCTTGCGATTATTCTTCCTCACCTATGAAACGACCACCGAAGGGGTCAAGACGAGGGTTGGGTAGCATATCCCAAGAATTAAGCATAGATTGTTCAACACCTACATTTTCAATGAAGGAAGGGTCATGCAACATTTCGCAAGCCTTGATATAATCACCATCTTCAAGAACGGCTTTGAAAATTTCTTCTTGAGTATCGTCTAATTCCACTTGATAAACGAGAGCATGACGCTGACGATTCGCACTTGCTCGCATAACTAAGAAACCCAATTGTTTTTCATTTCCCTCCAACGGAAGGAAGGATTCAATTCCATGACAGTCGGCAATTCCAATAAATGTTTTCATAATATCACTTCATAGACAAGGGAATTCGGTGTAATAGTCCATCTCTTGAAGAACCTCATAATTTCCGCAATCCAAGCAAATAATAATTTCACGCAAATAGCGTCCTTTGTGTCCTTCTTGCACATTTTTCTTTTCTGTGCGAATGCAAGAGCAACAAGTGGGGCAATTAAGCCCTTCCGTTGAACCACAGTCGGGGCAACACTCTTCCGTCATAATGAATCATAGTTAGAACAGGTATTTATACCCTTCGCTCACGGATTTGTTGCATCCACGAAGTCCGTATTGTCCCTGCCTGTTGGGTCGGTAATAATGGTTTGCTTCAACCCATTATACTCATTATGTTGAGAAACTTCCATGTCAAACAGATTATACCAATTTCCGATTCTTGGTTGATTGGCTGAAGATGTGGGATGGAAGACAACAAAACAATTCCCTTGCATATCAATGATTTGGATGCTACGACCTTGTTGTTTGAAATCGGGTCGCATTCCAAATGAACGAGAAACCCATGTTACCCACCCTTCAACGAGAGGGAGAAGTGTTCCGATAGAGCCTTGATAGGTTGATGTATTCTTTGAGGCATAGGCTTTGCGCTTGGCTTCTGCTTGAGTAATACGCACCCCCATAGAGGCAGGTGTAGCCGTAGGTGTAATCGTAGGTGTTGGTGTAGGTGTGGGGGCAACAGGTTGCGTGATTGTTGGTAATGTAGGGGTGGATTGTCCAATTACTTGAGGTCGGAACTTCGTAAGAACCTTATCCCACTCATCTTCATTTAACAAGGCTACTTTTACCTCATCGCCGGAAATGTGGAACAATGATGTGGCGTGATTAAAACGAGCAGGGTCATTAAGACTATCCCAACCCATGAAAGCAAGGAATTCATCAACGGGTGCATCATAATGTATTTTTCTCATAATAGGACGAGGCCATTGGTTAAACTTTTCACGGCGAATACGATTTACTTCGTTAGCGTATTTATTTGTGGCTTCTCGTTCTGCACGGTCTTTTGCTTCCTTCTTTTTCTTAGCATCCATCCATACAGGGAATTCAGCCCATTCGGTAGGTGTTAAAAAGACTGTTTGGAATTTGTAACTGAATGCTTTCGCAAGTTCACCTCTATTGCCATAATAAGAAGAATAACGACTTACCGAGCCTCCGTAAATAGTGCCAAGATAATCAACAAGATAATGTTCATCATCTTTGTCAAATGAATACCATTTAGAATCGGGGTAGGTTGCACTCAAAGCATCGCTACCAATCTTTTGAAATTGTTTTGTCTGTTGTTTCTTGTCTGCTTTCTTTCGGCGTTCAAAATCTGCATACATGAACATTCTCCACAATTCATTCATTTCTTTCTTTGTTTTGTCGCCCACATATTTGAGGTTAATTGTGCCTTTGATGCGAAGTTGTAGTGCGCCCCATTTTCCACCTGCCTTGAGGGTAGTAATCCAATCCATCATTCGGTTAAGTGTTCGTTGAACATATTTTGAATCTGTTGCCGGTGGGAATACAGGGACTACCGCCGTTCTCCATCCTTTACCCAAATAATTACCTTTTCTCTTTCGGACATGAACCATTTTGTCAAGATATTCGGGATTGGGCATCGCAATATCTATCATTTTCACATCGCCTGTTAAGGGGTCAAGTATTTCTTCTCCGGTCATTTCGTTCACTTCGGGAACTTCAATGTAAATTCTTGCATCATTTAATCCGGCTTCCCAATCTTTTTGCATTTGTTCAACGCTTCCCGTTCCTTTCCATGGCTGTAAATACCATCGGGCAGGTTTGTTGGGGTCTATTTCCATATTAAACATTCGCCCCCTCAATAATTTTTCGGCGGAATTTTCAATGAAGCACCCTCCTTTGTAATTTTTTCTTCGGTCAATTAGTGGTGCAAGTGTTCCTTTGTCGTAAATTTGTTCGGGACTTTCCACTTCCCACAGACTTTTACCTTGCATAGCCAACCATTCCTTTTCTCGTTGATTGTAATAACGAACCATTCTTTCTGCATAGTCCCAAACACCCATTGTTTTGTAGCCATACCCTGTCATCCCTTGTGGAGAACCGGATGCGCCGTATGCACCAACGGCTCTATCTAATTCATAGAATGAAGCAAGTGCGCCAACATCTATGCCTGTGTAATTTTGAAAACATCCCGAACCAATTTGAAGAATATCGCCTTTCTTGATATTCATTGGGAATGTATTACTTTGAATACCGCCTGTCTTCTTAAGGTCTTTCTTGGCTCGGACAATTTGCACAATATCTCTTTTTCTTTTATCACCCTTTGATGCGGGCTGACAATGATGACAATTCAAATCTGTTTTACTGTTGAAATTTGAAGCCAATGATTCTAATTGCGGCATGATTTCAATTACTCTTTTATCATAGTCTTCTTGAGTCCATGTTCCTTCTTTCATTACGACATGGGGGAAGAATCCTTTACCACCACCCAAATGTGTCAAATCTTTGAATTCAATATATCCAATGCGTTCAAAATCTTCACTTGCTAATTCGCCGTGTATGATTTCAACAGGCAAAACATCTCTTACCCAATTTCCATTAGAGTCTATGCGGGCATCGGCAAGTCTATTTGCTTGTGCTTGAGGAATAAGATGTTTGCCGAGTGGAACAGAAATTCCGGGTTTAATCTCGTAATCAAAAGGAATCTTTGGAATTTTACTATCTGCGGCTTTCTTAACTTTCGCCATCCTACTTTCAAAATAAGTAAGCCTATTTGGTAAAATGTTGAATATGTTCGTGTAAATCTTGCCTGTGTATTTTGCCATATTTAATCACCCTTTTGTTTCAAAATCCTCTTAAAATCGCTTTCTTGTCTTGCTGTGGTAAGATTGGGACGGTATTCTTTTCGCTTTCGGGAATCGGAATGTCCTTCGTTGTAAGCGTAAGAATATGCGTGAGTTTCAGCCATTGACTTTTTTCCTAAAATCCTTATTCTCGCATCCTCTTCAAATTGAGAAGGGTATCGTGGGTGTGGTTTTCTCCCTAAGAATGTGTATTTTCCATACTCCGAAATATCACAAGTGCAAGGTTCGGAGTCGGTTTTATAAATCCCACAAGGACTCAATTCACAGTTGGCACAAAAGAAGCCATCTAATGATGTATCTTTGCGCCCATCCTTATCAAAGTGTTCATAAAAATTCAAAGAAGTGGCTCCACATGATTTACATTCCCAATCATCTGCGGCGAATGATTCTGCCCTATATTGCTTACTACAAAAATTGCATATCCATTTCATTTCATATTTTGGATGAGTTACTTCACAAGAACAATTTTCCATTGGTGTTGCATCACACTCTTTACAGAATGAATAAGGTTTTAGTTTGCCTCCACAATGCCTTCGCAAACAAGTAATTTCATCTGCGGAGAATGATTCTGCATTGTAATCCTCATCGTATTCAACACCCATACAACTATTACAATAACATTCAGTTCCATGATAGCCACCACCTGCCGCATCACGACAAGGCCAACAAGTCCATCGGTTGTATTCTTGAGGGGTGGATGATTTGAGTTTTCCACAGTCATTACAAGTAGGTCGTTGGGATTCTCTCTTTGCGGTCATTTCGCAACATGGACAACCTGTTATCTGTCCATCACATTGATGCCCTGCAACGGAACAAACACCGCAAATAGAAATTGAATCGGCGGAGAATGATTCTGCTTCCATCCAATACTGCTTATGGTCTTCCCATGAAGGTGATGAAGTATAAATATCCCAACAATTTTTCTTATGAATGAAATTCTCTCCGTTCAAATCCATGTGATGTTTGTTGAAAAATATGTCTTCTCCCCCTGCTTCTCTTGGATATTGAATAATTTCATCACAGACTAAACATTTATTTTCTGTGTCTGCGGAGAATGGCACAATGGATTCCTCATCAGTATAACCCTCACGCTCTAATTCATCCCTTAAAGGTGTGCAATCTCTATGACTCACATCTATATCATTGTCCAAAGCCCATTGAACCCAAACACTTGAACCTTCTCTATCACTCATGCGGTAATCTTGAAAATTGCTTTCATCATCTGCATAGTCACCTAAGCCACCACACACCGAACAAATGAAATGTTCTGTATCATCGGGGCAATTCGGACAGGGTGATGCAAGGCTACAATCGGCGGAGAATGATTCTGCCTCAAAATCTGTCCAATCTTGTGTCACTTGTATGTCTAACGGAAACTGTTCAACAAATGCCTTCACCGTCAAATTCGCATCTTGTCCATCATCTTCTAAAGGGTGTGATAACCATTCATAGATGGAGGGGTCAATATCTCCTTGCCGTTTCAATATAGGCCAAATCTTATCAATCGTGTCATAGTATTTATTCTCCAAATACGGTAAATGACATTTATCGAGATGGAATGTGTATTCGGCATCAGTCCCGTCTTCAAAAGTGCAATCGCAAGGTTCGTGTTGATAATTTTCTGCAACATCATACAAGTTATCCAATAATTCGTTAATTTGAGTTTTATACTCGGCGGCGAATGATTCTGCGTCTTTGAAATGACGAGGAAATTTCTCTCGCAATCTTCTTTCAAGGACTTCCTCATCTTCACGCCCTGCTATAAGAAAATTGGTAGCAAAAACAGTCATACAATGAGGACACCAAGCCGACCTATTTTCATCATCAAACCACAATTTTTCATAATCTCCCAAATACCCACCACATCCACCACAAGTTGCGCTATAATTGCCCGGAACACCCCTCATCAATACTGCAAATTGCATAGGGTATTTCAACAACAAACCCTCTATACCTTCTATTCGGCCAAATGGGGTGGAGAATGATTCTGCACCCTTCGTGACTCTTTTGATACCAAGATAACCTAAGCCCACAACGGCGGCGGCAGTTAGACCATCCTTCCAATCCATAATCAAGTATGATTGCTCTTTCTATCTAAAGATAAGGATTTACTATTTTTCAAAATCTAAATTTTCAATTAGAAAGACTTCAAGACCCTATGTAATCGGCAGGTTTTCCCCTAAATTTGCAGGTGGAACAAATTACATCAAGATAATGGTTGTTTAATAATAACTCAATATGCGTCCAAGGGAGGTCGCAAATAGATTTCGTAGGTGGGTCTTCCATTTGATACTCAATGTATAACTTGATAGGGTGTATAGCCATACTACCACAATGAGGACAAGAGTTTTCGTGTATATTTAATATGTGTTCTCGCTTGCGTTCACGAAGGTCTTTTTTCCTCGTAGTATTTTTCTTAATCAAAGGCTCACGATTTTCACCGTAGTATTTAGGATTATACTTCGCCATATATTCTCGTTTCTTTTCGGGGTCGGAATAAGGCATAACTCTATCTTGGCTTTCCTTCTATCTAAGGCTATGTCTTCAAGACCTCTTGATAACCAACATACCAATTCCTGTCACGATAGTTAGGTAGCCAACAATACGAGGAAATCCTTTGAAAAAATAACTAACAGAAATACCAACACCAATTACAACAAGTGGGAATGATGTGTTTTCCATAGTATTTCTTTGTAAAAACGACTATCTAACATTGACCCTATATTAAGGATGTGGAATCCGGCAATACATAAAAGCGGATTTAATCTTTTTATCAAAGCATTCCGCCTGTAAGTAATGCAAGGATTCCGGGAATTGCCGCTAATAAAAATTCCCAACGCATCTTCTTTTCTTCTGCCGACTCGGTTTCCATAGATTCTATATTAGATTTTACTTCGGCAATCTTTTCTTCCACTACTGCAATACGAGTAATCAACGGGGGCTGTCCATTTCCATGAATAATAGTTTTGTTTAATGAACTAATGTCTTCCTTCAATCTCCCCACTTCGGTTTCAATCCGAGCAATAACTATTTTACAATCTTGGGTTTCCTCAATGAAGGTTTCTAAAATCAAAGCGAGGTCTTCGGAAAATTCCTCAACAAGTTTTTCTGCTTCTTTACTCATTTGCGATACCATCCTTTGAAATAATTTTTAATTTTAATTGTTTTGCACTTCGGATAAGACAATCAAACCTGCGGATAGATAAATTACATAAAAATTGAACATTATCTGCCCGTTCCTCCGCAGAAATAATAGTGGATTCTATCGTCATGCAAGCCCCTTAGAACGAAATGCGTTAGCCCACTATCTAATGATTAGTGTTGAAAAAGAACGCCGAAGGACAGGACTCGCACCCGCACAACCCGACTCGTCAGCCGTTGGCTTCATCCCACCCCTGCGAAGGTTAGGGAATCTTCGGCAATCTCTCGGAGGGGGGTTCAGTATAAAAGGCTTTCTATGCCCATTCGGTAGGAAGGTTTGTGCTTTCCCATCCAATATAGATTTGAAGTCCGTCTTTGAGAACAGTAGTTATTTCATCAATTAAACCTTGGGGAACATTCTTTCCTGTTTCAAGAATTGTGTATTCACCATAAGAAATGATAATGTAGGTTTCGGGTGAATCCGTAGGGAGATAGCAATTGTAAGCCATTCCATCAAAATCAATAAATTCAAACATCCAATCGGGGTCGTGATTTTCAAGTAAGTGCTTCCTTAAATGCTCAAGCGGAAAATTATCCAACATATCCATTCATCCCCTTTACAGGTATTTATACCGTAGGTTCAAAATCAATTTCGCAAACATCATTATCACAAAAGCGTTCAATAATAATTTCCTCACCCCTCACCCTTCCGAAATTAAGTTTCCCTAAATTCTCAATCATGTTTTGATAAGTTTCCTCATCAATCGCTTCGTAAGGCATTTGTTGATAAGCACCGGCCTCTAAACGAGGGAGGAACGAAACACCTTTTAATTGGTATTGGAAAATATCAAGAGCATTAGCGATTTGAGAACCTTCGGTTTCGGGGTCAAAGGTTACTGTGCATGATACTTGATTATCTGCCCAATAACGCTGTGCAAGTGCCGCAAGGGATAATTGTTCCCACATAGAAACCTCATCAAGAGTTCTAACACCTTCGCCTAAGTCCACCGGAATATCAACAACAACGGTAGTATCTTCCGAACCAAAAGCGGGTTCAATTTTATACCCTGCCTTTTCTAACGAAGGAACGAGTGAAGAAGTTATACCAAGACGCATTCTGCGGATATAGTATCTTGATTCGGGAAAGTGAATTCCCGGTGTTGAACCTGCAAGAAGTGAAACCGTTCCCGATGGTTTAATTGAAGTCGTTTTTATAGAACGGGGTATAGCCATCCAATCGGAATACTCCTTATCTAACTTTTGAATGTGATGATAGCCTGTGTCCATCCATGTTTGTAACTCACCCACGCCACGATTTGCTATAAATTGAGCCATTCCCGACATAGAGCAACCAATTCTGCGATTTCGTAGCATCACTCGGTTAGTTTCTGCCCAATGAGTCTGTCCTAAAGTCACCGTTTTTGCATATAGATACGCATACTTCAAGGTATTTAGATAATCTTCTAATGAATCGTGATTAGTAGGGAATGTTTCAACAAGACAACACAATTCGTGTGATTCAAGAGTCTGTTCTAAACACGGATTTCCACCCATCGCTCGGCGGTCTTTGAAGTTTGGTTCATCAGCCATACGCCCATAATCTTGCATATTCTTTAGCCAAGCATAACCGGGTTCTCCGTTGATACGCACACGGTCTGCCGATGCGTTATAATCCATACCTATGCTTGCATATATAGAGTTATTAGAAGTCCAACCAAAGGATTCCCTGCGTGGATTGACTTCGTAATTTTTAAGGTCAAGGTATTCATCATTGTCAGCATCACCGAATACAATTTCGGCAGTTCTTCGGACATTACCCGATACAACACATTTTCCAATGAGGTTCATAATATCCACAATAGCCGTTAAGGAAATAGGTTGTCCAATTTCGGCATCTAACGCCTCTCGTATGTGAAGGTGTAACTCCATAAGTGGTTGTGGGCCGGATGACTCGCCCCCGAATCCCTTGATAGGAACACCTGCGGAGCGAATTATAGAATAGTCAAATTCAATCTCTCCTGTCCCCATAGAATATGAATCAAGTAGCAATCTTACGGATTCAACCCACCCTTCTCTTGTGTCGGGGACTTCACATTTTTCTATTCTTCGTTGTCTATTTGGGCCTTTGAGAATAACTGTCCCTGCACCCTTCGTATCAAAGCCCACTCCTACACCTAACATAGAAGCATCCATGAGAAAACAGAATGGATTTGAAAAGTCTTGAATGACATTTTCTGTGGAAACAAATGCACAATTATTAAGGGCGGCAAACAATCCCTTCTCTTCTGTAATTGCCGTTCCCATAGCCCAAAGTCCTCGTCCGGGCGGAAGGAATTTCATATTGAAAATTCTATCATACATTTCCTGTGCAGTATGTTGTGCCTTCCAAGCATTCCATCCAAGACCGTGTAAATCTATATGTTTCTTTTGCATATTGAAAGTCCCTTCAACAACACGCTGAACGGTTTCCCACCATTGTTCATTTTTACCATCTGCTCTCAAACGAGAGTAGGTTCTGTTATAGACCAATTCACCTAATCCATTGAAACCAAAGGGGGCTTTCTTTCGTTTATATTTATTCACAAAATTGTCCGATAAGCGGAATGGTCGTTCTTGATTCATAGTAATTATCTCCCATGGGAACCATCCCCGTAAGCACCTAATAAACATTGTTTGTGGGACTATCTAAATGTTAATATGGTTTTCAAATATATGTCTTCAAGACCCAATTGGATAGGCTTCAAGACCTCATTCAGTAATCTTGAGAAAAATGGTTTCATCCTTCTTGGATTTGGATTTAATGACCTCAATATCTTTGTCGGTTCGGAATCTTTGTGCTAACTGTCTTGGTGTCGGCACTTCTTTTCTTCCGTTGTCTTTCAATCTAACGATAATCTGTCTTGCGGTCAATTCTTCCATCAGTCCCATGACCTTCTTTGATGCTTCAAACATTGTTGGTTTCTTATTCTTCATTATTTCACTTCCTATGTGCGGGGTGCAATCCACCCTCTTAATTTCAATCCCGATTCTGTCCATTCTGTTTCAACCACAGAAGCGACACTTCCCTTTGCACTAAATAAGGTTTTAGCCGATGTGGTGGACATAAGAGAAATAAAATGAGCAGGAGTTATGTGAGTAATCAATGACTCGCCTTCAATATGCAAATCAATTTCGGAGGAAGGTAAATCAAGCGTCAATGTTTCATCATCCGATTTCGCATTGAGTGAAACCATTTGGACATTCACTAAGATTTCAAAGAGTGGGTCTTTTGCACACGAACCTAAAAATGCCTTTACTTGCTTCCATGGGAGGTTCATAGACCACTTGTGGTCAGTAGCAGGGACTTTGAGCCGCTTAATCAAAGAAATGTTCTTACAACGCACTTTCTTCTGCACACCATTTGCTGAAAGAATTAGCCATGTGGGGTCGCCTGTATTATATTCTATGGTGAGGGCATCTTTGACGACAAGAGATTTCGTCATGTCTTTTATGTCGGCAATCAAGATACCAATTTCCACAGGATGCGGTTCGTTGAAATCAAATACTTCGGCAGACGATTGAGGGATTTTAACATCAAGCATAGCCGTATGGTCGGCATTGACTACTCTTGTTCGGACACCATCTTCGTCAAAAACAATTAAACACATTTCAGTCATATTTTCCACCGCCTTTACAAAGGCTTTAGCGGTCTTTGCCGACAATTCCATTTTCATGCTATTTCCTCCCACCAATCTAATGACCTTTGTGTTGTTTCACTTCGTTTTCTTTCACGAATGACTTCGGATTTCTTAGGAGTCATCCCCAATTCTTTATTGATGAATGCTTCCACTTTTACCCATGTTTTCCCGACCACGATTTTATTTTCCTTTGCCGAGTCCCATTGACTAAATAGCGATTTTAGATTCGGAAAGTGGTCATACAATGCTTTAGCCTTCTCCCTTCCAATTCCGGGAAGTGTTTGAATAAGATTGTGATGTTGATTCCGAGATGATTTAACGGCGGTGACAGGGCGAACAAAATGTCCTTGTGTATCATCCTCTAATCTTAACTTGAATGCGTTGATGTAGCGAGCCGTTTCAGTAATGGTATCTGTATAGACAACCGGACATACTTCAACGGAGATGCGGTTAAGGAATGCACGGAAATGCCTCCAATCATCGGGGCTTGGTGCATAGAAGTCTTCGGGCTTGCCCTCAACGATGAGAGCGTAGTTATCATGGGATTCTATCATACGGGCTAATTGGTCTTGTAGCCTTTTACTTTTCCAAGCGTTTAATCCATCGCCCCATGTTTTTCTCTCAAAGACCCAATTGATTTCGCCACACTCAATGAGAATGTCGCCCACAGGCAATCGGCACTTTTCATCGTGCTTCAAAATGTGCGAAAGAAATTCACCTTCGTTAGAATCTATCGTGATACGACAGGGCATAGCCTTCTATTGGCCTACGAGGTATCTAAATGGTTGTATTCAAGACCCTAAATTGATTCAATACCGAGCCTTGACGAATCTTTCATCGTTAGGAATAAAGAACGGCCTTCCCACATAAGGTTCATCCATTTCTTCACCATTCAAATGTGCCTTTAGGTTTTCCCTCATCAATTTCATTTGCTTTTCAAGCCATTCAATTTGACGGTTGTGGCAGTATTTTTGAGTGCGGGTGTGGAGAATGCCATCCCAATAAGTGTATTGCCTTACTGAATAATGATAGTCATAATCGGTATGACCCAATTCCCAAAACTTATTCTTGCGCTTGACAGGCCACAATTCAAAAACATCTTCGCCTTCGCCTGTCATGTTCTTCGGCACTTTGCCGTCAATGGTAATGAAAATGTCGGGCATATTGTCCAATTCTTCATCTTCGGGTGCATCACGGAAGCCATACCAATGTCCACGAATCTTTCGGGAATTGACCCTACGCCACCTTTGACCGTCTTTTACAACCATTCAAATCGCCTCCAATTTATAACGAAGTGTGTATTCATCAATGACTCCTTGAACGAGCCTTCGGGAAATGGAGTGTGAACCGCCAACAGACCATCGGGCATTTTTCAAGGGGCGATAACCTCGATATGATTTGCCTTGCTTCCAATCATAGATAGTGCAAACAATTCCGTCAATCTTAACAATCCAATACTTACGGATTTTACCATCACCATTTCCATATTCCATAGTCGGCTTTCCGAAGACCTTTTTCAAAGTAGCATAATCGGCTCGGATTTCCCCAAGACCGTGAGTTTTGTTTTCAACGGCTTCGCTATATGGAAGTCCTTTGACAATTCCTTTTTCATCGGTGAACCAATTATCTTTCAGCAATTGTTGAATGGTCGGATATTCCTTATCGGAATTGCGATACTTGCTCTTGGTTAGTCGTAGTCGGTTGAAAGGCCACATGATTTTCGGGTGGTGAATCAGGTTAATAAAGTTTCCTTTCCAATAATTTCTTATTTTGAGAGTTAATTGTGGAAATATGCTTGTTCCCAAGTTATTATCCTACTTCGTAGGAGAATAACTCAACGATTTCATACCAAACCCATGATGTCGCTAATTTGTTTTTCTTGTTTCTTGTTCGTCCAAAGATTCCACAAGACGATACCAAAAGTAGTAATCGCTAATCCTGTCCTAAGCGCAGACATTTTGGTTCGTTTGACCGCTAAATCCAATTGTTTGTCGCCATTTGATTCTGCTTCCATCCCTTCAAATCCCATCATTTTTTGAAATGCTATCTGCACATCTTCGGGTGCTTCATCTAATTGTTGTGTCGCTTCATCCGACATTGTTATGGAAATCCCTCCCATAGTAAAACTCCAAACACCTTCCCAATCTCCCTCGTCATATTCGTCAAGTGAAATTGAGGGCCAATCAACGAAATAATATCGGCTTTTATCGGTAATCAATTCATCCTTGTGTTGCTTGCATAGCCGTTTATGTTCCACCCAATCTTCTTCCTCTTTATCTGTGAATATATCAATACCAAATTCACCGAAATTTGTGCAATCTTTAGCCTCGCATTGTGATTCTAATTTCGCTTCCTCCTTAAATGTTTCTTGTTCCGAAGGCATCAAATCCTTCCACTCCCTGTATGTGTATGATTCTGCATCCCATTGACTCGGAAGGTGTTGATTTGGTGCGCCATGTGGTAAAGGATTAGAAGGGTCAATCCTACCATCTTGAATTCCTCTAATGTATTGCTGAATAATTTCTTCCCTATCTTCGGGGTGATTATCCCACGAATACCTCAATTTGAAGTATAGATATTGATTTGGGTTGCCTTCATATCTATTGACATCCTCATGTGTTGAATAGTCAGCGACTCTTGCTTCAATAGTGTCTATCGCTTGTTGGCGTATTGTATTGTCCTCATCTGCGGAGAATGATTCTGCATTGAAACAAACCAAACCCTCGCCCCCACATTCTTCACAATCTTCCCCATCCACATCAGCAGGGTCATGGTATGTTGCGGGTGTGTAGTGAGTCACTATCCAACCTTCGCCCTCGCATTCATAACACTTTTCTTGACGATGTTCTGCTTCCAATTCGTCATCCTTGAATCTTTTATCACAACCCCAATTTCTGCACGGAATTTTGTAATTAGAATAACATTTTTTACAAATCAAAATCCCGTAGCCATCATCGTGAACGGAATCTCCTAATTTAATCTCTTCGTAACAATCTTCGCAAGACTGTCCCGCCCAATCTTCATCTGCTACTTTGTATTCTTCTGCTTGGTATTTTTTAATGAATTTTGCTTTTCGGTGGGCTAATTCAAGCATTATGTAAGTTGGCTCGTCACCCATTTCTTCTGCTTGTTCCATTCCATATTCTATGTCTGTAATAGGAACATTTAGCGAAACCATGTGAAGTATTTGGTCTAAATCGGGTTCAGTTATAGGATGGCGATTTTGCATTTCTGTTTTTACCCAATAATAGACCGATGGTTCTTCTGCGGCCATTTCATCTTTCCATCTTTCGCCATCTTCAAACTCAATTTGGACATATCCTTCACCTTCTGCGCTACAATCACGGCATCTTCCTGTGATATGGACTACTCTATCTCCCTCTCCGAGCCAAGATACTTCCTCACTATCAATTCCCGCATCGTGAGGGCAAGGTTCTAATGTTCCTTCACCTTTGAATGATTCTGCCGCATATCTTCCGCAATCGTGACATTTCCAATTATTCCCGTAATCAATATCTGTGCTACCACAATGTTCACAGGGATGTTCGTCAGCCCATTCTGCGGCCATATCCCAATGCACATCGCCACTTAGCGAACCTCGTCTTTCCACATCACAATATAGGCATCTTTGTCCGAAAGTCACGCCACCTGTTTCATCATCGTCATAGACGGTATCTCGGACATAATCATTAGACCATTCATGTTCTCCATCTTCACATTGTCGGTTTTCTAACCATTCTTTGAACCTTTTATTGGGTGTGAAGAACCAAGTTCGTTGGTCATCACAATACTCCATTTCCGATGGGTTGAAGTGTTTAATTAGCCATGATTCCACCGCATCGGCCTCTTTCTCACTCATGGTGTCACCAAAAACATAAACACAATGGGTTCTGAAACCCCCTTCACAACCCTCCGATGAGATTTGGTATTCCTTACCGTCAATCTTCCACATAATAACCTCTTGTGGGATTTTTAATTCTTCTGCGGCCATCTCCAATGGGGAAAACTCATCGGAGAATGATTCTGCGCCCAATGCTAAATCAAGACCTTCCATTGTTGCGCCCGAAGCAATTCCTGTATCAATGGCTTTTTCAACAGGTGGTAATTTCTTAGATTCAGCACCCCAAGCATCCCATCCACCATAGAATGTGAATTGCCCATCCACTTCCACATTTCTATCTCGCATATTTTTGTGGTTGCACATTAAAGCCCTTTCTCGCCCGATTCCTTCTTGGAATGTCTTACCAACCACATTTGAAAATCGGTCACCACAAACTCCACATATCCACCATTCTTTTCCTCTATGATAATCGGGTATTACATAGGCTTTGCTATTGCTATCTGTATATCCCACCCCTTCTTGGTGGCGTATTGGTTCACCCTCACCAATAGGGACATACTGCAATTTATGATTTTTCCGATATTTGGGAGATTGTGCGATGCCTTTATGCAGACGGCTCTCACTTAGAATGAATTGCCCCTTCCCTATATATTCATATTCCTCATCTGTATGGGATTCGGCTTCAAAAGATTCAGCATTGAAGGTTTCTGCACTTTTTTTATCCTGTTCCATGAACTGCATAATAGCCAATTCACCATGTCGGCCTCCTTTGCTAAGGCGGTCTTTCTTGTAATAAGAATTGTATTTTCCAACGCAAGAATCACAAACGGTTGCTTGACCGTAGTTTTTAATGTAATACCAATTTATGTCGTTGAGTTTTACAAGGCCATCGCAGGATTGGCATTCAGTCCATCCCTTTCTCAAACCAATTTTGCCTTTGTAGCGATATAGACCCGGATGAAGTTTTTCGGCTTCAAAGGTTTCTGCATCAAGATAAATCATGTCGTCAGGCCATTCATAGCCGTATTCTTCTGCACAAGTCTTACAAGCGTCACCACCTTTCGTGGACATCATATCATCAACACCTTCAATATCTTCTTTCGTAGCCCCACAAATGAAACAAATGTGTTCTTCATTTAATGACATGGCTTCAAATGATTCTGCATCGTGGCCTTGAGCCAACGCCCAACTATGGCTGTCTATTGAATAACCGATGCAATCATCACAATAACCTTCCTCTCCATATTCATCCAATGCGGGCCATTCCTCTCCCTTTTCATCAATCCACCATGTTCTATTCGGGTCTATCATCTTTTTACACGATGGTAAATGACCTTTACATTGAACTAATTTCTTAGATTCTGCTTGTAGCCATGCAGGTTCCTCATTACTCCAAAACCAACTGCTATACGAACATTTAGGACATTGAGGCTTGCTATATGACTTCCCTGTTTTCTTGATTATGCGAGGATTTTTGCCCCACACTAATTCACTACTCATTCCATACCAATCACAATTTCCGCAAGAAGCGGGTTCATCGTATGGTTCTTCGGCTTCAAAAGATTCTGCGAGAAATTCTAATTTATGAAACGGTTCTTTCTTGTAGTATTGGATTTTTTGTTCCACATCTTCGGGTTCTTCCCAAGATATGAGCAAACCTAAGACTTCTTTTTTTCCATCTTCGTTCAATACTTCATAAGAAGTATAGAGTTCTTTTTGGTCGCCGTATTCATGGTTTTCTATCCATCCATACAAATCACTATCACTATCACTCAACATATCATTAACCAATTCGTATTCTTTTTGTTCTCGGAAGTCGGCGTAATCCCAATCATCCCAACCTTTTGTATCTTCTCTAATAGGCTTCCAATCGCCCACATCATTGAACCATGTGAAGGTATATTCGCCCCATTCTTTGCCCCCTCTTTCGTCACCAAACCTTGTAAAGTATTCTCTTTCTAATTCTCCTTCGGCTTCAAAAGAAATGTCTTTGTCGTATTCATCATTCCAATCAACAAATGCTTGTTTCCAAGCCCCCGTTTCTTCAAGACTCATTTTATTCCATACTTGCTTACAATGAATACAAGTGGGTTCGCCATAACCATAACCTCCATATGAGCCTCGCCTATTCCCATAACGGTCCACTTGAGGATTTGATTCGTCATAACATAAACCCGAACTAAAGTAGGGGTTCGCCGCTATACACATGGCCGAATTCACATTATGGGTGGAAAAGGCCAATGGTAATTTTAATTGTTTTTCGGCTTCAAATGATTCTGCATTCCAATACCAATGGGGTATCTCGCCGTGTGAATCTTGCTCCCACTCATCCTTTCTTTTCCAATTTGTCGGTGCATATCCGACTTGATACAACCAAGCATCCCACCTTTCATAATTCTCTTCCGCATCCCCACCATGCTCTCCTTCAATGATTTGACTTCCCACCGGGTCACCAAAACAGTTATCACAGTAAATCACGCCATCTTCCTTATCTCCTATACGATAGAAAAACCGCTTCCAATTGGTTTTACCATTTTCATCATATCTCTCCAAGCCTATTGGGTAGCAATCTTTACATAGGGCGAAATCGCAATTGTCGTTCTCGCATATTTGCCCGCTAAAGCGGTGCGGGTATTCTTCCGAATATCGTTTCAAATCCTTATCCCAAGAACCTTTTTCCACCATCCTTCGGAGTTCTCCTTTTATGTATTGTTTTTTTCCGCATCCATCACAAATTATCTGTGGCCCATACTTTGAATATCCGTATTTGGATGGGGGGACTGTTGCTTCAAAAGATTCTGCACCGTAAAAATCTCCCATATCAAATTTATCGTAAGAATCATCTTGGTAAAGGGTATTTCCACAATTACCGCATTCAATCGTTAAAGCCCCATATTGTCTATCGGATTCAACATCATTATTGCAGGAGTCGCAAACAATAATTCCATCTTTTTCCGTCATGGCTTCAAAAGATTCTGCTTCAAAGCCATAATATCCGAATTCTTTTACAGGTAGCCCTGCATATTCAGCAAAATGTTTCTCCGTGCAAAACCAACGGGGGCCAACGGGCAAATCTTCCACTTGGAAAAGACCTTTACCTCCGCACATCGCACAATCCATATTTAATAATGTGTGCTTTCGCTATCTAAGGATAACGGGAAGAATTAGATAGAGGTTTCACCAATGAAAACACATGGACGAATTAAGAATTGATGAGGGACTATTGAATGAGGTTTTACACCTTTTAACTTATGACGAAAATATGCAACACAAAGGATTGAGAAATCTCATTGAAATGCTTGCTATGGCCGGTTATCGCTTCCGTTCCAAATTTAGGGTTGTGTTGTATCAAGGAGATGCCGAATCCGACTATGATGAAGATTATGCAACCTATCTTGATTTGAAGGCACAAGGGGAAAATCCTTCGTGGCCGTTGGATAGTGATTGTTAATGAAATGTCCTTGTTGTTGCTCTCCAAAATGGGGGCGAAAAATGGACTTACAGAATGGTTATTGGGTCTGCGGTTGCGGTTATGCAATAAAGGCGGTCTTAGATAACGGAAAATAGCATAAATAATTATGGGGACATTATTCGCCACAGAAAATGTGAAATTAGCCGAAAAAGAATTTGGAATTCTATATTTATATTTGAAAAATACAACGGTTGAATTACACGAAGATTATGACTATGATTTGGCCGTTTCGTTTGACAGTCTATCACACGAAGAAATAAAGGATATTGCTAATGCTATCCTTGCATGGATTGAACCCAATGATTCAATAGAATAATCAATCAAGGGGGTGTGTGATATTTTTATCGCCCAAAGTCCAACGAAGGGTTTTCACTACTCCTTGAAGTGCCTTGAAATTGCGAGCGTGTTCAAACCATTTCTTTGATTTTTGCGGGTGTATATCCATTTGCATACGATGATAATTTAATTTCCTTTCTGCTTTGTCAAGCATAATTTCTATCTCATCCCATGAACGAGAATATGAAAATGAATCGGTGTCTTGGTGGTCGCTCATTGGAGGCATAAAGTCCATGTGGACAGAGGTAGTATTTATACTTTCCTATTGAGAGCCTTTTTGATTACTTGTGATAACCACTTAGGTAAGGATATATTAAAAGGTTGGGGAATAATTATGGCATCGGTGAACCACATTTTTTCCATCGCACTATGATACCGACTGAACATAATCTTACTAACCCATGTCTGTTCGCCATCCACATTGACCATATTAGAACGATTCTCCAACCCCACAGAATCAATAACCGTGTCTTCATGTTCTATTGTAGGGAGGTGGTCAAATTCGGCATTATCATCTCTGTGAATTGTGAAATCCAATGTGTCTGTATCATCATATTCACCGTCATAGTATTTTGTCATCTGCATTTCAAAAGATAATTGAATTGGGTCTTCAATTTCTTGAATCCATACAAATTCGCTATCTTCAAGATTTGTTCGGCAATAGATTACTGACCCTCCTTCTTTCATGGCTTCTTGAATTTTCTCCCACAGGTCGTGAGCCGATTTCTTTTCAAATTTGTGTCCACCCCCGCTTTCAATACAACGATAACCCGAAGCCTCAATTTTACTTTTGACTTTCTCAAGCCCAACACCCATGCTGAATTGTCCATCAGTCCAACCGGCGAAAATAGGTTCAAAGGATTCCCAAAAGACTTCATCCATAATAACTAATGGGTTGCCCCACTATCTAAATTGTTGGCTGTCCATCACCGAAAGGTAATCGGACTAATCGTTTCCATATCAAGGCTCGGTGGTAATAGTCATCAAAGGTGAGATAGCCCGAAACATCAAATGCTTTTGTCAATTTTCGCACTTGTTCGGCATTCAAGGAAACTTTCTGTGCATTCTCTATCTTTTCCCATGCTGAACCAAATTCTTTTTTACATTTGGAAATAGACCAATTATTCTCATCACGAAGTCGCTTCAATTTGGCGGCTAATGATTTTACATTAGATGGTGCGTATGTTCTAAATTCATCGGAAGGAATGTTTTCAAGAGAACCATATTGTTTCAAAAGAGTCGCCGCCTTCTTTTCACCAATTCCATGAACTCCCGGAATGTTATCCGAAGCATCTCCCGCTAATGCTTTCCAATCTGCAAAATAGTCGGGCAGGACTCCATATTTTTCTTCCACATCTTCTGCGGTGATTTCTTTTCGGAAATTGTGGATGCGAACATCGGGATAACGGAGTAATTGAAAGAGGTCAGCATCGCCGGAAAGTATCACCACTTTATTGCCTTTCAGCAACTCGGCAAGACATAATTCCGCAATTAAGTCGTCTGCCTCCTTATTTTCATCATATTGGGAAGTCCAACGGGGTTTTAACTCATTGACTTCAAGACCCGATGAGGAAAATACTTCTCTAATATCTTTGCCTTCGTGAGTGGATGCGTTTTCTTCGGCTTCAAAATTACGATTGGCTTTGTAGCCTCCATATAATGCGCCCCGTAGCCTACGACCATAGATACCATCAAAACAGACGATTAAAGAACAGGATTTGTCGTATTTGGGATTGACCCTCATACGGGACATAATCACTTCTATATATCCTAAATCGGAATTAAGAGCCTTTTGAAATTGATATTGGCGTTGAAACCAATTAGTCTTCTTTTTCTTGAATGAATTATGCGCCCTACGCATTTTACCTTTAGGCGACCAATGCTTCTGCATACGGCCAACGAAATATCCCGAATCAAGAAGAATCGTTGTAGGCATTAAAACTTAATTGTTGAACGAAGTATCTATGACTACGCATTAGAAATAAAAAGTGTGGGAGGGGCCGGTATGACAGACCGTTTGCGAACCCACGATACCGCATTCATCGGGAAAAGGAGGAATCCCTCATGCGGTGAGGTGATAACCCCACTTATGTCGCAATATATCCTTGTCCAAACAAGTTAATAAAGGTTTGTGCTATCACTTAGCCTTCCATTGTTCAAAGAAGAATTTTGCATGATGGGATAATGGGTCTGTCATATTCATGGCTTCCTCAACAGTCATCCACGAATACTTGTCGTGTTCATCCGAAAGTTTAACTTCAATTTTCTTCGCCATTATCCGACTAATAAATCCATGATAGACCTTTTCCATTTTATCATCAATATGCGGTTTCAATGTGCGAATGATTAGTGGTTCAATACCTGCCTCTTCAAATGTTTCTTTAAGTGCCGCTTCTTTGGGCGTTTGTTTCTTTTCCAATTTACCACCCGGCAATTCCCACAATCCATGTTGAGATGTTTCTTTGACAGAACGGCGAAGAAGAAGTATTTTGTCATTGTCCTTTGCATCAATATGAATAACGATGCAACCCGCCGCTTCACGATAACCTTTAGTGTCCATAATGAACCCGACCCGATTCTCCTTATTAAGAGTTTCGGATTTCTTCTAAGGCTTCTTGAATTTCTGCTATGACTTCTCCAACCCGTTCAAATCCATCACAATGACCTCCCCAAGATTCTTTGAAATCCATTTCCCTTCTAATTTCATCTTCAAGAGTCAATAGGAGAACAGGCATCCATTCTTCCGCAGACGGAGTGTGGCCGCACAGGAAAGGATTACAATTCTCACCCTTATGTGCTAACTTCCATGCTATATCTTTCGCTTCCTTTATTTTTCTCATCATTTCAAACATTTTTAATCAATCCTCCTTACGGTTTTTGCGGCCACATTAGTTATTGGGATGGGGACATGACTTCCCCATAATTCCAATGACAAGGTATCATCCCTTTCATTGATGGTGATTATCTGTGCTTGCTCTCCCTTCCATGCACCTTCTTTCATTGATACAATCATTCCGACTTCAAGACCCTCGCTTCCCTTGCGGATTCGTAGGTGCGACTCGGCTTCCTCTTTGGAAGATTCTCCAACGATGCTTTTTACATTTTTCATCCGAATGCTATTTCCTGTGGTTATGATTCCTAATACGGCCTCAAGATAATGTTCTTCGGTTGCTTCAACAAATAGATACCCTCTCAAGTGTGCAGGGTTTGACATATTTCCAATGCCGTCTTTCTTATCCTTCATTGAACCTGCACTTGCGAGGCGGGCAGTTATGTCGGCCATTACTTTGTCTTCTGTTCCTATTTTTGTTTTTACAATATATATTTTCATTTTTTTCTCTCCATTCCTTACAGGGAAAAACTCATTTTCCCCCATACCGTCATCTCCGTTCTCGGCTTCCATCTTCACTACGCTTGCTGTCATAGCGAAGCAAAGGGGGTCATATGTATTAAACCTTCCGATATAATGTTTGTTGAAAAAATATCATTATGTTGCGCTGATGAATGGTGAGTATCAAATTTCCATCCATCGGGATTCTCAACGAATTGTGACCGAACATAAGGGATTCTTGTTGTTTCTGCTATCTAAAGGGTTAAATCGGGAATTTTGTTGATGCTGTCAATTATCTGAGAACCTCTTTTTCTGTAATTATTTACAAATCACTCTTGCATCCACGATTCCGATAATGGAGGATTCTCAAGATATGCAACGAGATTTTTTGCATAAGTTAAAGCATCAACGGGCATTTTATCTATATTGCCCTCAACGACATTACAATAGTGACAAAGGATTCCTCTTGTTTTGTGTGTATCGTGGTTGTGGTCAATATATGCGGAACACCTAAACTCTCCTTCTGCCTTATTGTGAGAAACCGGCTTTGCACAAATCATACATTTAGTCTTGGTTCGGACTTGGGTTTCATACATAGCATAACTTGTGATATTATATCGTTTTCTATTGTCGGAACATTGAGTGCAAACAAATCTTGATTCTTGAGTGTCAAAATATAACTTCTTACTATTATTACAAGGTTCTGCCCCACCAATACTGCATTTTTCACCATAGTATTGTAATTTTGATATACAAGTTGCACATAATTGATAGGTTGTATTACGAATAGCGACTACCCTTTCACAATTTTTACAGTCTGCAATTACCCCTTTAGCAACCCTATTCTCAACAGGTGATACTAAACCTAATTCTAATGCTTTAACGAATGTTTTTGGTCGCTCTAAAAATAAATGCCGTTCCTCAACAAACCGTTCCCATGTATGAATAATCCCACTACCGCCATTACGCATAGGCAGTTCCCACATACCCTTACAATTTCCACAAAGGATTTTATTTTCCTTAATACCAAATCGTGTTGAACCGTCAGCAATAGTTTTACAATTCGGAACATCACAAGATGCGCCATAGAGTCTGTATTTCCTCGCACAATCCCCACACAAATTATATTTCACATTGTCTATTTTCTTTAACGAATTGCATGAGCCTTTACAAATACCGAGTGATTTTGGCTTCACCCGTTTATCTTTCGGAATAATTGGAAGGGGACAATTCGCCCATGCTTTAATCATACTAACTCCATTGAGGCCATCAAGTATCTAAATACAGACTATTTTGGACAGGGGGTGTGGTAAATAATCATTCCCGATAAGCAGACTTTACATTTTCTGTATTCCACCACACGGCAGAATCCAATAAAGGGGGCTTTTTCGCCCATATCGTCAATCCTTTGTTGAATAATTTCAAATGTTCCATCACAAATTTCGCACTTCATTCCAATTCCCCTTACAATCATTGATGAAATCAACAAGTATTTGAATCTTGTCCTGTGAACATGACCAAATGAAAGCCAATTTATCTTCTTGAAATAATTCCCATTTTCTATCCACATAAGTCTGTTCCGATTTGTAAAATAAAAGCATACAAAAATCCGCTTTGTTCAAACGGTTAAGATATTTCAAATCATCTGTGGCTTGTAGCATAGTTTCTAATGTCGTCATTTCAAATCACCTTATCCATACAAGGTTGAGAACAACAGAAGATTTCTCCGCCATTGTGCCTAACAGACCCAAATAATTTCTTCATTCCCCTTTCGGGTCGGTCTTTTACAAAATTCAAAGGGACTTTGCAGACCCCACATTTCAACATTTTCAATCCACCTTCCAAGTATTTATCATCATTTTGAGTAGTGCGATGCGCCCTTCATAATAACCTATGCGATGCCTTGCTCTATTGTAAGCGGCTTTGTTTTTAGCCTGTTTCTTTACATTATCCCATGTTGCAGAAACCCATATTCTCGCCAATTCGCCTTCCTCAACTTCTAATTGTTTTCTCAAGTAAAATTCGTTCATTCCATCACCTTGTAGTGCATCTCACGCATACCATACTTATTAAGTTTCCGGTATTTCTCTAATTTTGTAAATCCTTCAATGGGATTACGAACATGAGAAGCGAGAAGGGATGAAAATTCTTTCGTAGTGAATGAAACCTGTCTATTAGTTTCCCTCCATTCATCATACACAATCGCATACAAATCTCGCACAGCAAGGTAGGGGTCTTCATTTTCTTCCTTAGACCATAAAGAATACTCGGTCAATATATCAATTGATGTCTTCAAGACCTGCTGACTTCTCTTCTTTTTGGTTCCTAAACCTGTTCGGTTGCTACTTGCCATATACCTTCGTTATGCTTACAGGTATTTTAACTCATACCCCGAAAACCGCAAATGCAATTAAACCTACTACTCCGGCAATTATCAACATAGTGTTGTCTGTTGCCTCTTCCACACCATCTATGACATCATCAACTACTCCGGCACTATCAATACATGACCAAGTTTGAGTATTTGCATTCCATACCATTTCATAATCGGGCAAACATGATTTACAAGTAGTATTCAAATTCCTTCCATCACCTTCGGAACAATCCCATACACAAGCCGCACCATGACCTGCTTTTTGTTCCGCATTCACATTTGCATCGGGGTTATAATTGGTTGCGGTAGCATCCATACAACCCACTTTTGCATATAATGATTCTCGGTAGGTGGTTAATTCATCCTGTGTCAAGGGGCCAACCGTTTCAGTCGGAGTCAATACAACATCCTCAAACTTCACCACTAATGTTTCATTTCCTCCGGCGGCTGTCGTTGTGGCAACTGTGGGCTTGGGATTTGGACTTGTAGGTGTGGACACCGCAATAAATGGGTAAATATCCATGTAAAAAGCATCACTTTCTAATGGTAATGGCCCACAAGAGTTTTCTTTGTAAAGATTATTTTTCCATACAACGAAAAAATTGTAGGAATCGTCTTGAACACCTGTTGATGAAATAGCCGACCTTTTAATCCCACTCCCCACTTGTATTTGTTTAGTAATAGATGATGTGAGAGGTAATGCAGAATCAGTAGCATTAACCATCTGTTCTGCCGAATCCACCCACGGATAATTGCCTGTGGTTGTATTCAGTAACATATCGGACAAACTACCATCTGCAAAAGTATGCGTCCATTCTCCTTGACTTACGCCATCTTTTAGTAATTTATAGACCTTTTTCACATTAACTCCGGTTCCTTCACAAGTATATAGCGATTCTGTGACTTTTAATTCGTAAGTATCATCACAAGGCTGTGGAAGATTCCCGTTCCAATCCCAAGTGTTTATCTGTTCCCTACAAATAGGAGTATGTCCCGATGCTAAATTATCCACTACATTTTGAAGGGCTGTCAATTGTGTAGTCATTCCTGTTGTTAGTCCTGTCCAATCTAAAGGTGCAGAAGCCGTTCCTACTGAATAGGTGCTAATGACCGTTTCGGAGAGGGTTCTATCCGCCACAGCCGATGAAACCGGAATTCCACAATGAGCCTTTGAAGTGCATTTTTTGACAACCTCAATTATACCATAATAATTGAAATTTGTCCCATCATTGTTGTCAGTAGTCCCCGCTTTCCTCTTCCGATAAACAGTCGCATTGGTTTCCCAAATAAACTCATCGTCACTTTTGCTACTTTTCTTTTTGTTCAAAAATCCATTGTAATCAAGGCCGGTGTCTTCTGTCCATGCACAACTTCCATTTTCGGTCAATGCACTCGGATTGTAATTTGATGCGGAGGAATCTGTGCAACCGGAAAAGGAATTGATGTGTGCATCTTTCCATGCTTCCCACATACCCGTATAATCGCCGTTAGGTGCGGAGGCTTGAGTAGCATAGCCACTTGAAGGCCACAATTTTGTGAATCCCGTAGGCATAGCGTAATTAGCCCTTGCCTGTTGAACACAAGAGGTAGTCATATTCCCGCTTGCTACCTTTGCTTCGTATCGGAGATATTGTAGGAATATGTTTTTTTTACCGGAAGGATTCGTGCCTTCATATTCGTAAATTCGGTATTTTCCCCATTCTTCTTCAACTTGTATGATGTAAAAATCATTTGGTATATCGGAATATAAGATGCTCCACCTTGAAGGTTTTTGATTTTCGCAAGGGTTTCCTTGACCGCTACCGCCTTGACCACCTTGTTGTCCTTGAAACACTTTAACCGTTTCTGCACTCAATCTCTTGAGAGCCAAAGATGAAAGAGGAATGTCAAACGGACTATTCATAGTAAGTCTTTGTCGGCTTTACTATCTAAATCCTCACAATTTCAATCTTTCGGCATAGGGGAGAGTAAGCCAATCATACATCGCCTTTCCAAGAGGGGTTTTTCCCAATTTTTTGAGATTAAACCGATATTCACGGTTTTTGGACTCCACAAGCCCGGAAGCAACCCATCTTTTTAGCATAGAAGAAACCTGTTTAGAATTGATTTTACGAGTAGTTCTTCCCATATATTCTGCAATTAAATTTGCGCCCATCCAAGATTCTTTTTTGGAAAAGTATGTTGCACGGTGTTTTAGAATACAAAGTAATAGGTGTGACACCTCCATACGCCTTTTCTTTGCACTTTTTAGCAAATGATGACACTTCATGGAACAAAATTTCCTATTACCTCTCTCAATTTCGTAAGAAAGAAGGGTGGGTTTTGAACACATTTCGCAGGGAATATGAATTTCCGGCCAAGAGAACCTTCCCGTATGATACTTATTCAATCTTGGGGTTTTTTCTAATCCTTGTTCTTCAAATAATCGGCAATAATGAGAACAATAATGTTCCTCATATACAGAATCGCCCTTAGATGGATTCTCGGCACGAATTTTTCTATCACAAACGGGGCATGATTGATTCAATGTATCAACGCCCTAAATTACCCGATTCACCAAATAATGACTTGAGAGAGGATTTAGAATCAATAATTCTGTATTGTAATAATTTTTGTCCACCACCTATTTTTTTAACCCATCCATTTTTGATAAGTGTTTTAATAGAAGTGGAAATCTTCGCAGAGGAACAAGACATTCTAAACCAATCTCGGTAATGTGTTGCTATTTCATCGGCAGTTAGGAATTCATTTGGAAATGCCCTAAGAACAAGCATGGTTCGCACCCTCAATGCAATTTGTGTTGAACCGTTGCGCTTTGAAGTGGATTTCGGATTACGCTTGGCTTGATGGCTACAATCTTGACTACAAAATATGCGGTTTTCATCACTACGCTTTAATGTAAATATATCATTACACCACGCACAAGAAGCCTCTAACTTAGGCCACGGTGGATTGTAAGCATATTTTCCTGTCCCTCTCCAACATTCGTAGCGAGTCTTCTTCTTATATCCTTCTGCGGGGAATGTCATAAATTCAAAACAATAGCGAGAACAATAAGAAGCATCACGGCGATAACTACTCTTAACCCCACATGGTCGCCCACATGGACAAAAACCTTTGATTCCAAATTGCGGGTCTATTCCCTTCTTTTTGATAGTAGGCTTCGTCACTTCGTTTGGTCTGCGCTTAGGCTTTTCGGGAACATCAATTTCTTCCCATTCGTAATTTTTACCCATAACCCATTCGGTAGGCATATCCTTTGATTAAATCAACAGGTATTTATATCCATCGTTAGTATTTGTGGACAAAATGGGCGTTTGCTACGAAAAAATCGCCGGGATAGTTATTAGTTTCATTGTCCGAGCCGCTTGAATGAATTTGAATAGTAAAATTTCCCGTTACATTAGAAATGATTTTGTGATACATCGCATTTATCCCTGCCTGTAAATACACAGAAAAAATTGTCTTATTTTCGTGAATCAAAGAATAATTCACATATCCTCTATCCCAATGTGCAGGGTTATGGAATTGAGCCGTTAATTCAAGAGTAAAATTCAATTCACCTGTTTCATTAAATGATACTATGGAGGAATTGCCCATACTCATCGGATTAACATTCCAAAATTGATAAGAATGGCTGTCATACACCGTTTCTCTAATTAGAGGCGGTTCGGGTTCGGGGGGCGTAGTCTGTTCTGCGGTGGATAGACACCCACTAAGGAGAAGGATAGGGATTAGAAGGGCGAAGACCTTTCTCATAATAAATCACTCAATGAAATGATAAGCCCGAAGCCACTTTTCGCTTTCTTCCTTAATCGTTTGATTCACGAAAGAAAAGTAAGCAAAACGAGCCGACTGTTCAAAGTTTTCTCCTTCTTCCCAATGAGCCTCTTCGGGAATCCGTTCAACGGAGTCATTCATAGTGTCCAAGATTACCTTCCCGTATTCAACCATCATCCTCAATTGTGCTTCGTCCATAATAACCACATTTTCCGAAGGGGTTAATAAAGGGTCGCTCAAACCTTGTCAAAGAACACCCAACGGGTATAATCGGGTTCAATCGTGCCATCATGGATGGCTTCAAGGTAAGAATACAGGTCATCAAAATTGTCAAAGACAAAATTATGGTTCAATTTTCCACGAAGCCACATAGACATTCGGGCTTTTCCGCCTTTGTGAACAATGAGAGTGGGTTTTCTGTGTCTTAATGACTCAAATACTTCATCATAGGTTCCGCATAGGTGAATATCCGGGTCAATGTAAGCAATCATAAAATCAGACACTTCCACCATTCTCAAATCAACAAGAACGACTTCTTTTGAAATTTCTCGTAATTCATCCCATCGTTCTAATTCCACTAATTTCTTAATGTTCTCTTTTTCCTCGCCAATTTCATTGAAACGACATTGAGAAGTGGGTTTATCGGTGGGGTCAAGAATAGTCAATTGCATTTTTTTGAGGAATGGAGTGATTCTTTGCCTCCACCCTACTCCATCATCGTGTGCTTGGTCAATTGGCCCTGCGAGATATACTCTATGTTTGCTCAATTTGCCCTTCTTTGATTTATGCGGCACTTTTCTTTCATTTAGTAATTCAATAACTTCATCCATAAGTGCATCGTCATCATCCATATACTCAATTTATTGAACTAAGTTAATAAAGGTTCATGTCCTTCGGAGAATCCCATAACAAGAAGCCGTAAGGAACAATCCACCCACTACAAGGGAAAAAGCATCCATTCTTTCTAACCTCGCTCGGTCTTCGCTACGAATGAAACGATAAGTCCCGTAAGCAAAAGCACCGATGCCCACTAAAGCACCAACAACAGTAATCATCTCGCCGTGTTGGAGAATGACTTGCTTCATAGATATGATTTGTTAAACCGACTATCTAATAATTTCATCAGTATTCGCTGATAGGGATTTGGGGTTGGAGGTCAAAATTACCCGACATGATGGTTGGCGCAATTCCTTTCCTGCCTCTATAATTTTCTTGCCCTCTCCTTCGGAAATCAAAGGTTAGAACGGCATATTCCGCATTATCAAAGTCCGAAACATACTTCTTGGCTCGCATACCCTTTCTAATGGGTTGCATTGTGTCATAGTCTATTGAACCGCCTTCATAAGCGAAATCAACAAAGTGCTTCGTAAGGTTCATAACTTCTAATTCGTAAGTGTTCCATCCCAAATGGCCGTGTGCTTCAATGGTGTAAATCTCTCCGACTTTGAATCGTGTTGTTTCGCTCATGTTGGTGGGTATGTGTTCCTCTATATTAAATCTTCTATTTGTCTTCAAGACCTCAAGTGCCTCATCGTAAGATTCAACCTGTCCTGTGGAAACCATTTCCTCAATTTCAGCCAAAGCAATACTAATCTCTTTTCCTTGAACATTTAATTGTTGGATGACCTTTCTCGCAAAGTCCTTTGGCCTATTCCCCGTTTTAGCCTTCTGTTCATTCACTTTGTCTGTTATCTCATTGATTTGTTCTAAGCGGGCGGCCAATTGTTCATCTCCCCCTCGGCGAATACCCATTGTATCTCCGGTAACTACTTCAACAAGCATCGGCCAATTTTCATTATTTCTCATAGCAGAAACCTTCATGGGTTTTGTCATTTCCCAAAATCGCCCTAAATGATTATCAGTAGTCCAAGCAATTGATTGTAATTCTTTCTTGGAAAATTCAAATGGGCCGACTTCGTTATTGTAATTATCTAATACTAATTTTGCACCCTGTTTATCGTGTCCATAAAAAGTGTGAAATCCGCCTTCTTCATTCCATTCAGCCGTTTGGGGTTTGGCTATATCGTGGAATAGTAAAGCCCACGCACCCAATTCACTTCTATTTTCTATCGTAGTATATTTCTTAAATGCTTCAATATAATGATTATACAGTGTGTCTTCGGGGTGGTAATCTAATTTGTGGTGATAATCTTTCATATTGCGGAATTCGGGCATTAAAATAGGTAAAATCCCTGTTTCCATTAGCATTTGGTAGCCATTGGGTTCAACCAAAACCTTTCCAATTTCCTGTCTTAATCTTGGTGGAGATAGAGTAGGAATCAAATCCACATTATCAAGAATCGCTTGGTAGGTCACAGGGTCTATGGGCATACCATATTTGGTTGAGAAGCGAATCGCTCTAATCATACGGAGAGGGTCTTCAACGAATCTTTGGGTCGGGTCGCCTACGGCACGAATGACCTTATTTTCCAAATCTTCCTTCCCATTCATCGGGTCTATCAAAATCCCTTCTTGAGTCATCCCCATAGAATTGATTGTTAAATCCCTTCGTTCTGCATCTTCCTCAAATGTTTTTGCAGGGATAAACTCTCCTTTGGTTCTATCCCCTGCATATCCTAATTCCTTTCGGAAGGTGGTAATCTCAATCGCTTCCTTTTCATTAGGAATCGTGACAAGGCTTGTAAGGTTCAAGATGGACTTTTCTGCTTGAGGGCCAAGAACATAGCGATAGCCCTTCAATCCATCCACAACTTCCTTGACTTCATCGGGGGTTGCATTCGTAGCCAAATCGTAGTCTTTGGGTTCAAGACCCAATAGAACATCCCTAACTGCGCCACCAACAACAAGGCAAATATACCCCGATTTTTCCATTTCTTTCATTAAATGTCTAATTTTGACAGGAGGTTCGGGTAAGGTTTCCCATTCAACAGTTTCAAAAGGTGAAGGGTCATTGGACGGTTCATGGGTTTCCCAATCAGTATCTTCCCAATCTTCGGCATCAAACTCCGACATTTGAATCTGCCGACCATTGGGGTTGAATGGTGGTGGAATGTAGGGAACATCGCCCCCTCCGCCTTTTTTCTTTGATAATGGCGTATCACAGAATTGAGGGCGACCCTCTATATTTTTCCAATAACCGCCTCTCCTTACTTTTTTTGCACAAAGCATAATACCCGTAGGCACACCATCCCGAATATCGTAGCGTGAAGGGGCATAAGACATCTGTTTTGTGCGCCACTTACTGCATTTTGGACACCAACCCGCCCACTTTGAAGAGGCTTCAAAAGATTCTTCGGATGCTAACTTGATAACTTCTCCTGTTGTGTAATTAGTCGTAATATCATCTTCGTGAATGAAAACCATTTCGTTTTCGGGTTTCCATTCTATGTCCTTGTAGTGAGGTTGCGGCCATAGATAGATATTTTTCAAGGCTTCATTCACTTTAGGATTTTCACCGTCTTGTGAATATGGGTCGCCCATCCACTTTTGAGGCCAAATGCTGATAGGTATTTTCACATCACCATATCCCATATCTATCAAAACCTGCGCTCTATGCCTTCCTTCATGGGCCGATACTACCCAATCGCCTTCTTCGCCATAAGATTTAATTTCCAAAACGGGGATGTGTAATGGTATTCCTTGTTCAAAAGATTTACGATATTTTTCAAGTTTGTCTTGCCTTCTATCCTTTCGTGCAGGGTCTAAGCACAGGGATAAGAATTCTTTTGGAGTCATCATTACTTTCGTTGCGTAATCTCCAAAGTGCATTATTGCACCACCATACGGTTCAAAAGTTTCGTGTAAATCATAGATAGATGTTGGCCCTATTTCGTATTGAGCCTCAAAATCTTCGGCCTTTTTAGAAGGCATCAAGTCCTTGAGATTATCCAATATCTCTTGAAACATTTGGGGGAAATCTTGACTGAATGGCGGTTCCGTTACATCAATGTCCTTGAAAAAGTCCTCATCTTGACTAATTTCTATTTTTTTTTGAACCTACGGCACATAATGTGTCCGGCAGGTTCCGAACCTGCAAGATTGAATCCCTCGCTATTGGTCATTACAGTCCCTTCAAGCATCTTCTCCCTAATGGAATCCCATTCTTGAGGTTGATATTTGGCAACACATTTATTGAAAATACCGATTTTAGTTTCGTGTCCATAGAGATAAGTGTTTTGGTTATCATACATTTTCCTTTGGGTGCTTGGGCGTGGGGTTATCCACCCATCGTCCACTACTTCTTCGCCATCTTCAATAGGAAGTCTTACTTGGAACATTGGCTTTTTCGCACCGCCCGCCAAAACCTCCTTAGTTTCGGGAAGTGAGCGTGTTCCATAAAAACGGAGGAATTCATTGTCTTCAATGCTATATGTGCCGTGTTTTTCAGTAAAATGCACCGAATTTATTCTTTGTTTGCACATATTTTGAAACCATGCGGGGTGAGATGCAACCCATTGTTTTCTGTCTTTGTTATACCGATTGACCGAGCGTAAATTACCTGCTGTTTTTGTGTCAAGATAAATCAATCCACGACAAAAATTGACGATTGATGCAGGATGTCTTTCCAATGAAAACTTTTCTGAAAAAGAAAATTCAATTTTCTTTCCATCGTAAGTGGCAAATAGTGTAGGCTCGGTATCATTTTCTCCACCCGAATAATAATACTGAATTTTTCCCGGTATTATTGTTTTTGAAACCTTATCTCCTGTTATTTTATTTTTCTTCCTTTGTATAGTTGCAGGTATGTCAATTCTATGAATTTGAATTCCTCCCGAAATCATTCCTTGTCCTATCATCAATTGTTGAATTGGTGTTAATTCTGTTTCAGTAGGGACGGCGATAGCACCATTATACCACTCCAAAACCTCCGGCATAATTTGGCTCTTAGATTTGGAATAACTTTCCACCCACAGTTCACTATTTGGAGATTTCATCTTCACTTCCCACCAATCTGCCCTTCTTCTTGGTTTCCATAAGTGAATGTGATAACCGGGAGGTAATCCCGAAATGTGATATGCGTTAGAGTTTTTGTAATTACTGCCAAAGTAATTATCCACTGTATAAGGACGAGGTTGTTTGAAAAAATCATCTTCTCCGATAAAACCCGGTTCTATTCCTCTTGCCCATGTCAAGGTTGTTCTGCGGCGGGCTTTGCGGTCAGCCTCAAAGACTTCTGCCATAAATCGCTTCAAATCGGTTAAATCTCCGTCTTTGTATGTGAGTTCCGTGTGGGAATCTCCGTCTTCGTCAATGGTGACAAGCATTGAACCGTCATCTTGGCGTTCCGACCACGATTCTAATTCATCATCTGTTGGCCCTTCTGCATGGAAGGTTTCTTCGGGCCATCTTGTGAGAAATTGTGCAGATTTACAGATTTTACACCATAGGCCATCCTTTCTGCGCCTATCCATGCACTCTTGACCATACAATTGACTACATTTTTGGCATTTATATGCACTATGCGACCATGTAGGGATGCAATAATCTTCGCACCCCTCACAATACACTAATTTGTTGCCGCCCCCTACATACTTCCAATCTAACCCCTGCCAATCCCATTCTGCGGAGAGGGATTCTGCACCCAATTTTTCAATTTTTAGAGGCTTTTTCGGTTCTTTGCTCTTATCTCTTGCTTTTTGTAAGGCAAGGGCAAGTTTTCCTTTCGGGTCGCCTCCCCAATTTTCTGCCTCCCTAACTTGAATATGCTTGGCTCGTTTGAGTTCCCATCCAAAATCCTCATAGGGGTGTGTCATAAAAATTTCACCGATTGCATTCTCATTGATTTCTTTTCCTTGTCTAACGGTTTTGGTGGTGCGTATGTGATAGTGCATACAATCGGGAGAGCATCGTGGAGAGGGTGCAATCTTCTCAATTACGCCTTCAATGTAAGATGAGTCATTAGGCCAAAAGTCATAACTTCTTACCTTTGTTCCAACGGGTAGTAAATCCTCATCCTCGCCTAAATCACTCACCCTTGCTTCTGCACCAAATACCTTCGCAGTAGGATTTGCTTTTATGGCCTCTTCTTTTGTATCATAAGCCTCCTTGAAGCCGTAATAAGGGGGTGAAAGTGTCCCATCTTTTCTTTCATAGAGATTTCCATATTCATCCGAACCCTGCCCCCAAGAATAGAGAAACCATTTACCTCTTAGGAAATCACCTGTTTGTGGTTCAATAATCAAATCATTTCCTTTGTATTTTTCATATTCGGGGATTTCTTCTGCATTTAATTCAAGTGCTTCGGGAACAGGAACGGTTTGTTGCTTCAACAAATAAAATCCTAATGCACCCGATATGAATGTTCCAACATAAGGCCACCAACCGATTTCACCTTTTGGTTTATCTCCAATTCCCATGAGGACTGAACCTACGAGAAATGTTGCCGCACCTACAATAGCAGAATCACGGAGTAGGCCCATAGGACTTATTGGTTCGGCCTGTTATCTAAAACCTATCTTTTCATTCTCCGCATAAATCCGTAGTATAGTCGGGAGTCATCAAGAAATATACTACGAGAGAAAGCGAAACTCCAAGCGAACCCAAAACTGAAGCGGTAACTAATTGCTTTCCTTTGATGTCGCATACATACAAACCCGGAGCGATGAATAAAGCCCGTTTTAATGCGTTTTTCAGCAAAGAAGGCAAAATTGCCCATTCTCCTTGTGCTAATCGCTCCGTTGCGAAGACACTATCGGGCTTGAAAAACCATTGAATCGGTTCAATCATAGACATATTTATCCGCCCCATTGGGTCAAATCAAGAAGTCCAATACCTTCTGCACCTATTACACCAAGCAAAACGATGATAGGAACAATTGTTTTTAACAAAATCTTGAATTTTACGGCTTGTTCTATGGCTTTATCAAGGAAGTCTTTCTCTATTGCATCTTTCCCTGCACTCAAGTTGGCCTTTTCATCATCAAGAAGGTCTGCGAGAACATCTTCCTCACACCTGCCGGTTGCTTCGGCAATTACTTTTGCCTTTTCCGCCAACGCTACGAGGTCGTGGTCATGTCCTTCAAGGGGCATACCTGTATATGGCATTCCCCGCTATCTAAGGCTTCTTGGACATTGTTTTATCCGTATCTTTGACACGAATAATGGAAATGGCTTTCGCAACCTGCGCCGCCGTAGCATTTTCAAGTGGTAATTCCGTTCCATCTAAAAGTCGGACAATAAACTTTCCCATGTATTCAAGACCTGCGAAGGCTCTATTTATACCTTTGCATTATCCCACGCATCTATCTCCGAAGCACTCGCCTTCTTCTCATCGGTGGTAGGGGTTTCTTCGCCTCTTGGGTCAAAGCCGAATCTATCCATGAATTCTTCTAACTCCATAACATGAAAATTTTCACCATCATTTACTTGAACCTCATCTGTTTTCATAAAAACATGGTCGTGAAGGTCATGCACCAAATCGTGAATACATTTCATATCCCTAACAACAAACCATAAGCGGACATACATTCCAACCAAAAGGAAAATTATAATGTAAGGCAACCAATCCATATCTTGTTTTTGGCTTTACAAGTATTTATATGTGGGTTTATTTCTTCTTTAATGGAATTGACAATTTGCGGCGATAACGGCCTTTGTAATCTCGGCTTAAGTCTATTTTACCCTTTCTAATCAACGGTTCAATGAATTTTGACTCGCCTTCAAAAGATTCTGCGACCCACCCTGTTTGGGGTTTCTCAATTTCTGCACCACAGGTATAACAAAAATTGGCGTTTGGAATGTGCCTATATCCACCGCTACCGTAATAGTAAATCATTGGGCCATAAATGTATTCCCTATCATCACCCTCGTCTTGGAATAGACACTCGGAACAACCTTCGGAATCTGCGGCGAATGATTCTGCTTCAAATGGAACAGGATAGCCCATAGAAGTTAGCATTCGTGGAACAATATATTTCCATGAAAGGAAAGCAGTTCCAATTATTACACTACCATAAATCCATTTATTTGTAGGAGGAACAAAACGACTTGCGACCCATGCACAACCTAATGGTGTGATTGCCGCTACTGCGAAAGGAACGATAACATCTTCCATAGGATATGTTCCGTTGTCCGACTATCTAATATCGGCCTCATCGTTCCCACCTTGCCGCCATTCGGTAAATTGCTTCTTCGGGAACGCCATGAGAATTGCGCTCGGCATAAAGAGGAATGTCCATAGCATCCCAATCAATTGAGATTACTTGAACGAGGAAGTCATTGGCTTTGGCCGCTTCAACATATCCTTCATATTCCCAATGTTGGGTGTTAGTGTTATCAATGACACAAACGGCCCTTTCCATATCGGAACATCGTTCCATGAAAGCGGTTGCTTCTTCAAGATTTCTCAAATGATATTTATGGAGTAGTTTCGGGTCAAATAGATATTCCCCATCAACCATGAAATAGGAATCGGTGGAGAAAATACCACCATAACCATTAGGTAATGCGACTACTCCATTACGGAGAGTCATAGCAAGCATTGATTTTCCCGTTCCGGGCAGACCACGCAGTATGTAGCAGATTTTCGTCATAGTATCACGGAAGCGGTTCGGGTTAATAAAGATTTGGAGGTTGGAGGGGTTGGTGCAGGTCGGATTTTCACCGAGTCCTATGATGTGAAGGCGGAGGGAGAGGAACCTTCCAACGGACACCCACCCTTCCTGTGAAGAAAAGGTGAAGTGTGGTGGCGACATGATATTGCGGGTCAGTCGGCTTTACAGTAGGCTTATAGTATGCTTATAGTCTGCTTTAAGAAGTAGTGGTTTGAGAATCTGTGTCCACCAATCAATCTGTCCCCGAAGGGTTGTATCATGGATTTGTTTCCGTTCTCTCTTCCCTTAACTTCAAGAGGCGATAGAGGCGATAGAGGCTTGAGAGGCATAATCCGAAGGGAAATGCCGCCACCATGCCCGCATTCAAAGAAGACGGGCCACTTCGGTCTTCGGGGTTTTACGCCCTTAGACAAATTACCCTATCACTAACAGGTTATTAAACTTTTCTATTATCAAAATACCGTTTCACATCTTCTATGCGCTTTGGTATCAATTTTGCATATTCGGGCATCAATTCAATTTGAAGTGAGTTCCTACCAAGATATTCTGCTACTGCCCCTGTTGTCCCACTACCTGCAAAGGGGTCAAGAACGATACCATCGGGAGGACACCCTGCAAGAATACAAGGTTCAATTAAATCGGGAGGATATGTAGCAAAATGCGCCCCTTTGAATGGCTTATTGGTAATAGTCCAAACATCTCTTTTTGTTCGCAATCCTTTTCCATCCGTAGTGGGTTCTTTAATTGCTTGATAATCAAAGTCATATTTTTTAGATTTTGTTAATAAGAAAATGTATTCGTGCGCCCTTCCGCATCTATCACGCACGGATTCGGGCATTGGATTTGGTTTCGCCCATACAATATCATTTCTAACCCACCACCCATCATCTTGAAGTGCAATTGCTAATCTGTGAGGTAGCATCATTAGGTCTTTTGGTTTAATCGTGCTATGTTTTCCATCTTGAGGTCTTGTTATTCCTTTCCCTCCGGTAGCATTGTGATGGGCCTTATTCAAAGAATTAGTCCTTTCACCTTGTAATTTTGCATCTTTCATCCCACTTTTGCCCTTGCCACCCCAATATGTATCTCCAATGTTAAGCCAAAATGTCCCTCTTGGTTTCAAGACCCGCCGAACCTCCCTAAAAATCTCAACAAGGTTTGCTACAAAATCTTCGGGAGTAGGTTCTAAGCCCAATTGTCCAAACCATGAATTACATTTTATACAATAACAATGTTCGGAAGGCGTATCACGATTTCCCGACCCTTTATTCGTGGTCTGTTTTCTCCCTGCGGAACCTTTATCGTTTGACCTTCTTTGGTGAGTGAAAATATCACCTTTAACATGGTCGCAATCAATTATTCCACCCCACCAACGGCCATCTCCACCGTAGTTTCTAAGGCCGTAATATGGTGGTGAAGTGATGCAACAATCAATAGATTCTTCTTTCATACTGCGAAGTTTTTCTAAGCAATCTCCAACCCAAACCGTATGTGCCATAATCTATCACTCACTAAAGCCCTTCATAAACCTTCACAAAAAGTTAGAAATTACTGAAAGATAATTTGTCCAATTTCCTTCTTTATCATAAATTAAATCGTGAACGGGATATTCCAATTTGTCTTGTAATTCTTTGACATAGGATAAATTCTTGTGATAAAATGAATCGGGCTTAACTTGAATACCTGCTACAATTTTATCGTTCTGTGTAATGACTAAATCACAAGCACCGGAAACATCAGTTTCCTCATCGGACTTTTCAATCTTGTATTTCCAAATATATTCTCTCATGGATTTTATGGCTTCATCTTCCATTTTCTTTCCACGAAATGAATTTTTGCCCATAAGATTTTTCATCCAATGAAGACAAGTTTCAATATCCCACATTTCCTCATTCTTTTCCTTGAGTAATTCTTGTGCTTGAGGTTTGTCTTGAACCATGTATAAATTATTCGCCATCATTTCAATTGTATTTGCCGCCTTCAAACCACATTTACAGGTTTCGTGATAATGTCTATCAATCTCGGAAAGCAATTCTTCTGCGGAAAAAATCTTGTGTTTTTGTTGGAGGGAGATGACCGCAATTGAGTTTTTACGGCTCGCTATGTGGAATTTATCGCAAATGTCATTCAAAGTGCCTCCCGAAGAGTCACCATATTTCTTGAAGTAATCCATCAATAAACATCTCCATTGGAATCTTTCTTCTCATCTTCATAGGGACTCGCCACCCTACGATACAATTCCAATTGGGCGCACTCAAGAACACCAATCAATTCATTGATTTTGCGATAATTAGTGCCTTGTGCGGTTAAGGCTTTACTCAAAAGAGTGGATATACAATAATTCAACATACCTGCTTGGTCTGCTTCATCTGTCGCAACAATTCTGCAAACAATAGAAGTCAATGCGTTTTCTAATCCCTCACGCTTGGTTTCATCAATGTAGGGCATCAATTGGATATTGACCTACTATCTATCTAAAGGTCATGGGTTATCAGCGAATTGAGCGATTCTAAATTGCCGGTTTTGAATGTTATACACGGACAAATAACCCATTTTAGGCTTATAGCCCATCATTTGCATGAAATCTGTTTCACCTTGAAATGTGGATGACACGACTAAAGGAATTCCACGATACCATTCTGTCGCATGAGCGTGTGTATGTCCTGTGACGAAAATATCGGGAGGGGTTTTGATAATCAGTTGGTCTTCTTCTTCGGGGCTTAGAGCATTTCGTTCTCCCCACATGGGCGCAAGATGACGCTTTTGAAGCATTAACTTCATCGCTTCTTGGGGTTTATCATAGGTTACATTTTCCACTCTCGGAACAATATCATCAATACCTTTTCCATGATATGAAAGAACATCAATACCGCTTAGGGTAATTCTTGCAGGATTTCCAACATGAATCGTGGAATTGAATTTCTTTTGCACGGATGGTTCTAACATCGGTTGAGGTTCTGCGGGTCTTACTGCATCGTGATTTCCGGGCAATAAAATCGGCGTAATATGGTCGGGCAAGGCATCCAATTTCCGAGCGCACATTTCATATTGGTCAAAAGAGTTAGCGATACAAATGTTTTCCTCATGGCCGGGATAAATCCCAATTCCGTCTATTACATCACCGGATAATACTAACCATTTGATATTCTGTGCCGTTTCATCGGAAGAATTCATCCACTCAACCATTTTATCCCATTCACTTTCTAAGAATTTCTTAGAACCCATGTGAAGGTCGGAAATGAAGGCAATAGAAACGGGGTCAAAATCTGCACCACCTTTGTTTTGATGGGTGGGTAAAATATCGGGATATACTACTCTATCAACCCAAAACATTCTAAAGTCATCGCTAAATTTCCCTGCAATACCAACCACTTCATCTTTGAAAATTGTTGCACTCAATGGGTCATCTTTTCTAACAAAAACATCCATTGTGGAGGTTAAATCCTCTATTGTGACCATCTTACCCCCACTCTTTGTCCGTCTTACATCAAGGACAATACCCACGATATTGTAAGTCCGGTTCTTCTTTTTCTCTTTTTGAATTTGCTTAATTGTTCCCGATGCTTTGAAACCTGCTTGATTCCGAAGAATGTCTGCAATCGTTTGGTATCGGTCATAAAAAAGATTTACAATATCTTTCAATTTTCCTTTGGTGTTCGTCTGCCCGACTTGGCCGCCAATAGAATACTCATCGGGATAATCCCACGCCTTCGCTTTCCATGCACTTTGGTCTTGTGCATCCCAATGGGGTGAACGAATGGATTTCATAGTTCTCAATTGTCCGAAGCCCTATTTATGCTTGAGGGTCTATCAAGAGTTTCAAATACTCTTTCAATTCATCAATGGAATTGCATTGTTTGAAAAATAAAGATGAATCCTCAAATAATGCACCTGCGTTAGCATCCAAAATAAGATTTGCGGGGAATCGGCCAACGGTAATTTTGCCTTCAAACTCTTTTTTCAATCCGGCTTGGAAAACTGATGCTTTGTGTTTATCTGCACCCCTTCCATTATTGGCTGTGTTTTGAATAAGAGTTCCTACACGGCAAGCATCAATGTTAATCCCACCACAACCATTTATCAAAGTATTATTCGCTACGGTCTTCTTGAATGGTTTTCTAAGCAAACCTATTTGAAGTGAATCGCCCTCAATATAGAATTTGATACAATCTCGGACTTCCCACCCCTCATCTTCAAGACGAATGATTTGAGAAACATATTGATACACTTTACAAATAACAACGATATGTGCGCCATTAACGAAACTATCAATAGACGGAATAGATTCTTGATGATAAATACCATAATTCATAGCCAACCCTCCTTATCTGCTTTTACTGCATCAATGCGGGCTTTAATCAAAGGCAAATAGTCTTCTGTTAATTCGCATCCAATGAAATTTCTATCAGCCAATACACAAGCCATACCTGTCGTTCCGCTTCCTACAAATGGGTCAAACACAGTTCCACCTTTTTCGCTATATTCTTCCACCAAAATTTTCATCAATTTAACGGGTTTAACTGTTGGATGGTCATTTTTATACTCAAAACCTTCAAGTCCACGATTGCGTTCTTTTTTATTCGCTTTTGGAATGTGGATTCTTTTACTGATATTTTTCACAATTCTTTTTGAACCCTTTTTTCGTGCAATAATAATCGGTTCCCAAGCAGGTTTGAGTGCCGTTCCCCAACCTTCCCATTGTTTTGCAGGTTTGGTTGCCGCAACAGTAATCTCCACCATTTCTTGAGTTAAGCCACAAGTATTACTATTCATAACACCTTCTTGTGACCTCTTACCATACTTCTGTTTTCCAACAACTTCCCTTTTTGCCTCGTCTATATTGTCAAATGGTAATTTGAAATGAGAGCAAATCAAATTGAATTGCTCATTGGTTGGTAAATTGAAACCGAGTTCCCAATTTGCTACGCAACCTGTGAGGTTTCCTGTTTTGCTTGGGAATAATTTGGCTATTTCTTTCTGTGCGATTCCATTTTCTTTACGCCATTGTTTGAGCCAATTACCAAACCAAGAAACATCTTCACCCCCTCTTTTGTCTATGGCTTTGCTGATATTATGTGATTTTGGAAATCCTGTTGAATAAGTCCATCCAATAATGTCAATAATTTCAAACCCTCCCCTTTCTATTGCATGGGCGATGCGATGATGGGTGCGTGTCGCCCCAAATACTACTAACAGTCCATTTGGTTTCAAGACCCTATGTGCCTCCTTCCAAGTCGCCGGATTAAATGCAATTCCTGTGTTATCCCAACCTTTACCAAGGAAACCGATTTCATAGGGTGGGTCGGTAATAATGTCATCAACAGAATGTTTGTCCATCATCTGCATTCTTGCGATGCAATCACCTGCAAGTATGCGATATTCCATAATAAAACCATTGTCCGAAGGGGTATTTATACTTCATCAATGTCGGCAATTAAAGTATCAACCGCCGTCTGTGCATCTTCAAGAGAATTATTGCCTGTAATTACACATTTTCCCGATGAGAAAATAAGACAAACAGCCGATAGACCACCGAGCCGATAAATTAAACCCGGAAATTGTTCGGGTTCCCATTCTGTGCGAGCCATCGGAAGTGAGAGGGTTAAATGTGCAAGATTCAATTCACGCTTCAAATCGTGAGTGACTACAACATTCCCAAGTGCATATTCATAGGTGTTCCACAATGCACAATTATGTTCTATAAGTGATTTGTAAGTAATATCAAGGGCCGTTTCAATATCGGCAACGGTTTTTGCCCCTGTAATGACAATACGGCCACTACGGAAAATCAATGCACATACTTTCGGGTCATCAATTTTGAAAGTCATTCCCGGAAATCTGTCGGGGTCAAAATCTAAACCCGTTTCTATGGAGAAGTGGTCAAGGTCAATATATTCAGCAAAGCGAGAAGTCGCTAACAGGTTCACAACATTAAGTGCCATAGACTATCTAATGGAATACTACCTTAATAAGTGTTCACACTTTGGCCGGATAATGCGTTTGATTGATTTTACCACAATTCGGACATTTGGGTTGGTATAATGAATAGGCGGATTGACATTCTTTACAAATGATTAACCCTTGCATCCTCAACATTTCTTTCTTCATTTCACTTGAAGAATCTTGATTATCCTTTCGCTTTTTGTTCTTTTTCCACTCTTTTTCTTTCCAACCCATGATTATCGCCTTTCTAATAACCGAATACGGTCTTCTAATTCGTCAATCTTTTTTGTGAGCATATTAACTGTCCTAATGAGAATGCTAATGCGTTCATCATCGCCTCCGAATGGGTGTGGGGGCATCGGCGGGTCATTAGGGTCGGGAATCTTCAATAAGGCCACCCCACAGATTTAGCATCATCTTCCAATTCATCCCATTTCTTTTCATACCACGCATAAACAGGGATTAGATAAAGCGTTGCTACGATGCTAAAAATTCCAAGATTAGACAAATAGGGAACATCGGTCAATAAACACCACAAATATGTCGGAGGTTGCAGGGCAAATAGCCCAAACATGGGTCGGTAAATGTCCCTCTTTTTCATTACCACACCTTCATAAGAACAATTATTGAGGCTATGGCGGCTAATGCCGATGTAAGGGTGCGTATAAATTCCATCACCCGCTTGTGATGGTCAAACCAAGATTCCCAATTGCTTGAATCAGCCATAAAATCCCCTATTCTTCTTCTATGAAATCACTTAATTTCGTTTGCCCTTCCTCATGCCCTTCGGCTTCTGTCTTTTGAAACATAGCAATAATAAGTTGGTCGTTCATATCGGCAATTGCATTAAACATAGTATAAAAATAATAGTAAAACCACCCAAGCATTCCTACTACAAAAACATTAAATAGCCATAGAGAGGTCGTGCCGTCCATATACTCACCTATTCATGGAAGCCCTTTATTAAGGTTGGTTTTATCAAAGGCTTCAAAACTCCAAGGGGCTTTCTCTTCGGCAATTAACTTCACTATGTCTGCATATCCTCGCATTTCTGCCTGTGAATCTTCCGAAGTTCTCAAACGAATGAAATTGAAAAGACTACGAAGATTAACTGTCCAATAAAATTCCGTATATGTTCCAAGTGGTAAAATCGCTCTTGCTTGTTCTCTTGCTAATCCCTTTTCAAGAAGCGATTCGTAAGTGGATTTTACAATGTCCAAAACATAATTCCATTCAGTCATCATGGATTCTATCTCTTCATCGGAAAAATCTCCTTCTATTGAGGCTTGATGATTGGAAGTTTTGTTCTGCCGCAGTAAGGTGGGAACGAAGAACCCTGTGTGTAATTCCGTATATCGCCCCGAAATCTCATTAAAACTACCAATTCTATGTCTAAACCATTGACGAGCAACGAATATAGGACACCTAATATGGAATGTAAAAACAATATGTTCAAACGGCGTTCCATGATTATGTTCCATCAAATACTGAATCAATTTGCGGTCTGCATCTGCCCCTTTACTCTCTTCACCATAAGAAACTCTCGCCGCACGAATGACGGCATTATCATCACCCATACTATCAACAAGGCGCACAAATCCGTCCTCAATTGGAAACATCATTCCACCTTCCCGTTTCAACCATCCATTCAATAGGACTCTTAATGGTTGCTTGTGTAGGACATGGAGTTATACCATTACAAATATAATGACCAAAAATATAATTACCCATAGCGTATTCTTTACGCCGTTTCATATCCCACCCGCAGGTCGGGCATTGAACCATAAATCCATATTATCGGAATAGGTATTTCAATGTTCCCACATATCCGACCACGATTTCAAGAAGTCCATCATAGAAACGGGACGATAAGATTCTTTTCCAATTGCACGAAATTCACCCTCTTCACTTGCTTTGAGATATACTGCAAGCGTCTTTCGGGTATCATCAATGCAATAACGAATTACATCTTCATAATTCCCTTTTGCCCATTCTTTAGGGGCGTTAGCCGCATCCATGAGTTTAGATTGTTCTTCACCAAGAAGTCCATGTATTAGGTGATTCAAACGGTATCTTTCACCTGTTGCCTTAGTCAAAACAGCACAAGTGTCCATCATGGCCTCTTTAGGCCACTTCTTCAATAGAGATGCACAACCACCTACGCCACCATCCTTAATAGATTTAGATAGGATAGGAAGGTCAAAACCCACCCCATTATGAGTTAAAAGTGTGTAGCCTTCATTTCGCTTTTGGCGAAGGTGATACTGCAATTTTGTAAAAGAATATAGGTTTGCATAGCCATCTTCTTCGGCTACTTTGTCCACCATATCGGGATGAACATAAGTGTTAGTAATATCGGTTGTTGAATTGTGAATACAAACGCAAGATGTTCGCCATCCTTTAGGGTCGCCAAAAGACAATCCTTCGGCCTCCATATCAAGATTCGCTGTTTCAATATCAAGGGAAATAATTCTCAAATCCATTATGACCACCGAGCAAGTGCTTGAAAGTATTTTTCCGCAAAATCCGGCTCATTTATCGCCTTTTCTAAGTCTTCAAAATTCCATATTTCCATCGTGTGAAGGGTGTAAGAATCGGTTTCACCATCCGTTAATTTTTGAAACTTTTTATAGGTGGTGTATTCGCCATCCCATTTGTAAGGCTTGTCCAAAACACTTAGAATATCTTCGCTTTTCATATCCAAAAAACGACTTAGAAACTTGATGTAATACACCAATTCCCAATAGCCACCATCGGGCGCATCTTTAACGAAAATGCCCCACATCGCTTCATCCATTGTCTTCTTGAAATTTTCATAACTTTCCTTTGTTTCAAATGTCATATATGCCATATCACTCGCCCCTATATGTTTCGCACCCCTAACAAGTATAAAAGGATTGCGATTACTCAATGTAAGGGTCTTCTTCTTCGCAAGTAATATGAAGGGTGCAATCATCTTCTTCCCTGCATCCTTCGCAATCACAAGTATTGTGGACAAAATTAAACCAATGACTTTCAATTACTTCGTTATCTTCAACGCCTGTTTCTGCGATGAAGAGTTTGCGAAAAAATCCAAACGCCTTACAATAGGCACTTGTTTTCATTTTCCAAAAGGAATCGTTCTTCATACTGCACCACTTCCACTTGAGTTAGAAAATGGGTCATCATCGTTGGACTCATCATCGGGGTCTGTTGGCTCAACCATAGAAGAAAAATGTTTGAAAAAGGTTTCAAGACCTCCGAAGGGATTGAGTATTTTGCGGTCAAGATATAAACTGAACAGGGCTATAATATCTGCATCTCTAACATCACCTACTTCCTCAAGGACAAGGTAGCGAAATTTGCGATATTCATTGATAAACGGTATCATCATTGAATCACCTGCTTTCGGGAGATGCAATCATAGTGTATCGCTTGTAGCGTTGTCCTGTGGGGTCTTTGCGCCATTCACTTGTAAATTCGTAGCCCATAACCTTCAAATCCATAATACGGCGAGGCAAAGAACGAATCTTGTAAATAGATGCGGCTTCAACACCCGAAATAGTATCAGTCGTATTGAAATGATGGATTAGCAATTCCCGTTGGTTAGGCATACATTTTCTATTATCGGAAGAAGTATCTAAATGTTCATGGAATACAGGAAATAATGAAGGTGATAACATCAACGGTAAAACCATTCCCTAATGCTTTGTATCTGTGAGTCTTAGCGACACCTTCCGTATATCCTTCGGGAATCGTCTGCATTCTTTCACATTCAACAGGTGAAAGCATTTCTATTTTCCCTATTTCGTAATCTCCAAATGACTTCGCTTTTCCCGGCCTTCCATCTGCATTTATTCCCTTGTAATAGGAAGCCGTTAGACAGGGTAATTTGTCGGTAGCAGGTTTCACGACTTGACGAGGATTTCCCTTCCTTACTGTGGCGATTTCGTAGGTTTGGTCAGTTAGGAGGCTTTTTCCCGTAATTACGACCTTCCTGCAAGGGCTGTGGGTAAGATTTTTGGCGACATTTGGAATGTTTGTCCAATACAAACGCCGCCTATTTTGACCCGAAAAAATCGCAGAATTGATTTCAATTGGTTGAACACCCAAAATATCGGAAATTGCATCTTGAATATCTTTTTTCATTCTTACATTTTCCAAGATGAAGTATTTAGGTTTCAATAATTTCCAAATTCGCACATATTCAAAGAATAATTTGCTTCTATCATCAGTAAAATTCAATTGCTTTCCCATCAAGGAAAACCCTTGACACGGTGAGCCACCCACTAAGAGGTCAATATCGGATGGAAAATCTGCTTTGGTTAAATCACAAATGTTCCCGACTTGAATAGTGGATGGATAATTCTTCTGTGTAATCGTTATGCAAGGTTCGTCTATCTCCGAAGCATAATAATTTTCATAGGGAATCCCTGCTCTTTCTAATGCAATTTGCAGACAAGAAATACCATCAAAAAGCGAAACCACATTCTTCATTCTTCCTCATCCTCAAATAATTCTGCGTATGAGCCATAATTTTCATAATCGCTACGAAGTGTGGATTCATAGTCATTCATCGCTACCCGATAAGCGATAGGGTCAATTCTCTTGAATGCTACGGATGCTGAATATGTAAGCCCTGCAATCACTACATCTTGGTAGCAATCATCCAACATATCGTTGAACCATTCCTCAAGGAGTATTTCATTCATTCTTCCTCACTCCTAATACTTTCACCAATTTCTGTAAATTCTTCATGGTCGCATTCTTCGCTACATTCATGTTCATGTTGAAGGTGAACCTCTTTGATTGCTTCTAATTGCTTCTTGGTGGGTTTTCTGCGCCGTGCATTCAAGAAATCGTCTTTAGTTAATGTCGTGGAAGTGTAGGTGGTTGGTGTGTGATTTAAGCGCACTCTATGAATAGGTTTTACAGGTCGGCCATCACCATCATATTCCGTGCATTTCCGACACAATCCTTTGAAATGAGTTTCCAATTCACATTCGGGACAAGCCCAACGATTTTTCGCCATAATGTATCTATGGTGGAACGAGTATTTGAAGGTTCTTATTCTTCAACATACTCTTCATAAATCCATTCTTCACTCTCAATTCTAATCAATAGCACAAGGTTTCCCATAATTCGCCGCCAAACCTTCCAATATATGAAAGATTCGGTGGTTGCTTACTTCAAGAAGCCAATTATCCGATGAAAAATTATTTACCGAGCGTCAGTTTTACACGCACAACCGCAGAAATCACAACGAGAACAAGAATGACAAGCAATCTCTCTCCAATCTTCTTCATAGATTTCATCCCCGCACCGATTACACATTCCCAATAAATTCATTTTTCATCACCAAGTCCTTTGTAATTTGCTTTATCCTTAGATAATTTCTTCTGCAATTCCGAAATCTGCGAGGCGTTTTTATCTGTTTCTTTTTGAGGGAAAAACAAACCGATTATCCGTTTCACAAATAATTGTCCTATCATCGTATTCACCTACTTGGTGTATGTGCAATATCCCACAATTCATTGAATGCTTCACACTCTAAACAAATCACGGATTCATAATAGCACAATTCACCACAACCTATGGCGCATTCGGTAGCATGGAAATTTTTACCCATTGATTTTCACTTCCTCACGATATTGAGAAACCTTAATAAATTCGCTTCTTGAAATTGATAATTCATGGGTGTCTGCGGTAATCGTATATTTTTTGGATTTATCTTCCATAATTAAATCATATTGACTCCAAAATTCTTCTTCGCTATCACAAATCCACACTTCTGTTTTAGAAATCGTTGCATCGTGATGAATGGTTGTTCCATACTTAATGTCTGCCTTCATAGTTTTACCTACTATCCACAGGTTAATAAAGGCTTTCATTCATCAGCCTTTTTACAATCCGAACATTCGTCATCATCGTCCGAAGGGTCGTCTTTGGAACAACCACAAAGGGAATAATAACGGCAATCATCGCACAGGGTTTCTCCACAGTCGTCAAAATCGTTCCCGCAGTATTCGCATTCGGGGTCGGGGGCGCAATCTTCGGAACAATAAATTCCATCATTGGGGCCAAAGTGCATACATGAACCTGCAACAATTCGCCCACAATTTCCGCAATTTTCCACTTGGTCTGCGGGAATCCATTCAGCATAACTTCGCCCTCCACCCCTAACATGATAATCGCATTCACATTGATAGCCATTGATGGCTTCTCCATCAACGATGATTATATCGCCCCATGAGGAACACTCTAAGTCAGCGAAATTATCAATCAATCGTGCATGGTTTGGAACGGTGTCTTTCAATGATTGAGGGTCGCAAAGGGAAATGGGGATTACACCAATAATCCCTGCATCAACGGAGAGTCCTCCGAAATCACCATCTCCACCTGTTCCAATAACTCGGCATCGCTCGCCTTTGTATTCAAAGGAGTGTCCGTCATCACGCATGATAGAACAGAAATCACTCCATTCATCATCGGGGATGACATAGCAAGGGTCGCCCAAATAGTATTCACCCATAAATCACACCGCCATGAACATCTTCCATACCACAAAACTCGCACTTCTTAGGAGTATTTCGCTTTGTTGTTTTGACAGCAAAACAATGCTTGCATTCAAAGATGCGATGCCCTAACCTTGTTGGTGAGCGATGGACTTCACGCCATACTGTATTATGACTCAAATGCCCCACCTCTTAACATCGTAATTATTCATATTGCACGAAGGACACATAGGATTGACCCTCGTTATTGACCATTCGGGTTTCCCATTTTCGGTTGAATCTAAGTAAAGTCGCATCCTAAATGTTTCAACCGTGCAATCCTTGTTATTACACGGTATGGCTTGCTCGCCCATGAAAGTTATAGCAAATTCACTCATTCAATTCAACCTCTATTTCGTGTGATTCTGCTTCTGCACCGCAGGTATTACATGATGCTTGAAAGCAAACCATGTAGTAGTCTTCGTAGTATTCAATAGACCAATCGTGATAACCTCTATTTCGGCACATTTGTGGAGAACCCATAATACTTGGGGTATTCAACGAGTATATCAATCTTTCTCTTCTTCAACAAGCGTCAATTTATCCCAACCAAGCACTTGTGGGACGAATGATTGGCTCTTTGGTTCTTCATCGGTAAAGTGAAATGAATGGGTGTATTCATTACCGTCATAGCCAAATACTACAACATCGGTAGGATATACCAAACAGACCATATAACCGTCAAATAAAATACGAAGGGGCATACCATCTTCATCCTTACTTTGTTCAATGTAATTTACAAGTTCTTCGTGCAAATCACCACTTCCGAACCAATCGGAATATCTGCGAGATGGAATGACAGAATTACAAATTCCACAAGTCCATTTATCCTCTTCGGAATAAGAAGGTTGGCTGTGTTCACTATTGGATTGTTCCCACTCAAAGTGATAAGTCATGGTCTTTCCGCAACACTTGAGGTTGCCGCATTCGTCTAAATCGTATGTCATGGACTAAAATTGCGAGAAAGAGGTAGTATTTATATTTTTCGGTTAGCCAACCATTCTTCAATACTTATCCATGCGAAAGTTATTCCAAGTAAAAAACCGAAAGTGACCGCTAATGACAAAATCACCCTTGTAATTTCATTCAGCAACAAGACTTATCCCTCCATTATCCCCATCACTATCACAATAAGGACACGCAAATGCAAAAGAGCCAATTTGAACCATTTCACGGCGACATTTTTCACACTTCATTCTTATTTCCCTCCGTATTAGGATATTGACTCCCACATTCAATACACAGAATGTAATTCGTGGCGGTTAATTCGTAAATCCTTCCTTCACAATTGCACTTCATTCATTTTCACCTACTAATGGGCCGAAACAAGGAATACATCTAATTTCATCGGGAATTTGTTCTGCACACTCACTACAAATTACTTTCGGTCTTTCTTCTCCCATCTCATCCCAATAGACAATAAATTCGGCGGCATTTCCAATAAATATGAAATCTGCATCATCTTCATTTTCTTTTACAGTAATAGTATCAAATTCGGTTAATGTGCGTATGTATGTAATTACTGAATGAGTAAATACACCCACATTCTCTTCTTCACGGAATACAATATAATTTACATCATCCATAATAAGATAACCAACCTTGCCGCTATCATTAAAAATGAAGTCATCATCATGTGAATAACCAATGCTTTCAAAATAAGATAGAATCTCCGATTCCTTAGTCGGATATTTTTCACTTCGCTGAATTCCTATCATCAACATAACTCAAACTTGTCAAAACAAGTATTTATACCTTCTTCATCCATTGACACGCCTTCCGATAGCCACCAATCCCTCTATGAAACCCCCTTGTAGCCCTTCCGTAAATTTCAACATCATAGCATGAACCTATGTCCAATAAAAAGTGATTTTTATTTTCTTTCCATATTTCTGTAATCAAATAATTAGAAAGTGGGCCACAAGCGAAAAGGAGGAAAGTGGGAGATGTGTCCAAATCCCTCAAATAATCTCTCAAATCCTCTAAAATCCCCAAATCGTTTAACCAAGCGTTATCCCCTACTCCAAAATGTCTGTCCACTAAGAATGGCAATCCTGTTAATTTCGCATTTTTGTTTCCCACAAATGCTACTGTTTTGTTTCTCAATAATGTAGGTAATGTAGTCTGCACTTCTTCGTGATTAGCATTTACAAAAATACTTGCATAAGTGAGATTTTCTTTGTTTTTATACAAATTATAATGACCCCATCCCGATACATTACATACTTCACAATCGGGACAAGTAATGCCCCAATATAACCCTTCATCTTCATAGGTCAATGAATCAGTAATCAATTTCGCACATTCAATTTGGTATTCATCGGTTGGGTCAAAATTCCAAACATGAATTTGTCCTGCATCTCGTTCCAATGGAATAGAATTAACTAATCTGTGTTCACCATCGCCCCAACGAGAAAGTGCAAATGGCTCATTGGCTATTATTTTATCAATGAAAAAATCTAATTCGTCCTCCATAGACCTCATTGATAACGCCTCTTACAAAACTTCATCATAATTGTTCTTTGATTATACCATTCCTCCATTTCCTTTAAGTGCATTTCTTCGTTTTCAAGTAGCGGTTTTCGGGGTCGGGATTTTCCAAAAGATAGTGCGTATGAATCATCTAATTGTTGATATTCAATGTTGTGGACTGAATGGAGATTTCCTGTATAGTGCGTCAAAACATAAGAGGCCAAAATATCATCGCCTTTCGTGTGAATCAGTTTTCGTTCATCTTCTTCAAGATTCCAATACTCATGCAACACTAAACCACATAATTTGCGGTCAATGACATAACACCTTCCACAAATCTCGGCCTTACCTTCTTTTATCGCAATTGAATACTCATTGTCCTCATTAGGGCTTCTTCCAAAGAATGAGTGAAAACAATTGGGTTCTTTTTCCCACTCATCCCTTAGTTTAATCAAAGATTCGTAAGGCAAAATAAAATCATCATCGTGAAGAATAATCATTGGATTTTTAGAGAGAGTCCCCATACAAAACCGAGTAATTAACCCAAAGTCTTCGGGATTTTGACAATTTATCACTTTTACGATTTCGTAGCCCTTTCCAAATTCTATGTGTTCTTCGGGATTATTATTCCAAATTATGATTTCATCAATTAAGTCGTCATGGAAAATATACTCATCAACGATTTGACGAATGTTAGACACTCTCTTCCACGAAAGCAAACCTACTGAAAATTTCAATCTAATTCCTCCAAATAATCATCCACAAAATCCGTATCAAAATCACTAACTCGTTGTTCGGGTTTGAACATGGAGGTTTCTATCTGTGAATGAAACAACATATCGTAAGTATTTATACCTTCTTTCTTACCAATGTTTTGTAAAAATGAAGTGTGTGGTGCAATTTCCAATCTGCCCTTTCGCCAATAATGGGCCATCGGATTTGCCCAAGAACCTTTATCCGTCAATTTGACATGATTTAGAAATTCATCGCCCTGCGGAATTGGGTGGGGTATGGACTCTAAAAATTCCACTCCAAACCAAACTTCTATTTCATCCCACACCCGTTTCCAAGTAGCCCACCCTTGACAAGTGAACCTATCTCGGATTCCAACAATGTTGGGTTCTAACCAATCACCATCCAAGCAAATATCGTTCCATTGTGGATTGGTGTAACTCGTAATTGAGAAAATAGCCTCATTATCTTCGTATTTCTCTAAATTGTATTCTAAAAATCTCAAACAATCGGTATGAAGAACGGTGTCATCTTCAAAATGAATCACTCGGTCAGCCCTCTCAAATCCTTTTTTGAGAATGAATCCTGTATTTCCTGCACAACCTTTATTTTCTTCATGGGCGAATACTTCGTAATCTAATTTTGATTCTCTCAAAATCGCCACCATTTCTGTTTGTCTTTGAGGATAGCCACCGTCAAGACTCACTAAGAGTTTATACTCATCAATACCTTCGGCATTCTCAAGAGAATTAACCACCTTTGAAAAGTAGTCGGGTCTGCGCCAAGCCGCAAGTGTAATTACTTTCATAATCTGCCGCCCAATAGTCGTTGAATTAAATCTAAATCATTCCTCACCATCTTCCTCACCAATTCCTCAAACGAGGTTTTAGGTGTCCAACCCAAGATTTTCTCCGCTTTTGTTGCATCGCCTCGCAATACTTCAATTTCGGCAGGTCGGAAAAATTGAGGGTCAATAACTACCAAGTTTTCCCAATTATCAATTCCTACTTCATCAAATGCAATATCTAAAAATTCTCGGATTGAATGTGATTCTCCCGTAGCAAGAACAAAATCATCGGGTTCATCCTGTTGCATCATTAACCACATACCCTCCACATAATCGGGTGCATAGCCCCAATCTCTTTTCGCATCAAGATTTCCAAGAGCAATTGAGTCAGCAAGGTCTAAATGAATTTTTGCTACGCCCTCGGAAATCTTTCGGGTAACAAACTCAATCCCTCGCCTTTCCGATTCGTGATTAAACAAAATTCCATTACAGGCGAACATTCCGTAGGATTCTCGGTAATTCTTTACCATCCAATAAGCATACAATTTTGCTACTCCGTATGGAGAACGAGGATAAAATGGAGTCGTTTCTTTTGAAGGATTATCCACCATTTGTCCAAACATCTCACTTGTGGATGCTTGATAAAATTTTACCTTTCGGCTTGTATCATGTTCATATTCACGGATTGCTTCAAGCATTCTAAGAACACCTAATCCATTTACATCACTTGTTTGCATAGGAATGTTCCAAGAAGAACCTACAAAAGATTGTGCGGCAAGATTATACACCTCATCGGGTTTGGTGGTTCTCAATGCACGATAGAGTGAATTTTGGTCAGTCATGTCTGCCGTAATAAAATGAAAATTATCCTGTCTTTCAAGATGGCTTGTATTTATTCTATTTTTTACAGAAGAACGGCGTTCCACTCCATATACAATATAGTCTTTCTTCAATAGAAGGTCTGCCAAGTGGCTTCCATCCATTCCATTAACACCTGTTATCAATGCTTTCTTCATTGTAAATTCTCCATAAATTCAATTAAGCCTGATATTTCTTCATGCTCACGCTTCTTTAGGGCTTTAACCTGTTCATAACCCTTTCTCTTGTATTCTTCATATTCTTCATCATCAAAGAACAATTCTTCAATAGTTTCTATCCATTCACGACTGTCAATTCCATAAGGCATGATGATTGCTTCATCCCCTACCGCTTCACGCACGGAGGGGTAATCTTGAATCATTACAGGGACACCATGAACCATAGGCTCAACAGCCGCCATTCCATAGCCTTCAAATCTGCTTGGAAAAATGAATAAATCTGTGGAGTCCCAAACATCTTCCATTCTTTCAACATAATGGAGAATTTCAATTCTGCCATCCCTAACGGCCCATGAATCTTCTATCATGGACATAAACTCTTCTTTTTCTCCACCATATCCTCCAAGCAAAACCCGATAAGTCCATTTATTATTATAATCATTAACAATGTCTGCCATATAAGAACGGCCTTTGTGATACATTGGATTTATCATTGTGATATTCACTCTCTTCAATTCATCATTGTTAATTTGTTCTTGGGGGAGAAATGGATGAAGAATGAATGAAGGAACTGCGTTAAAAGGGTCTATAAATTTATTTGACCATTCACTACATGATATTATGAAGTCGGGATTAAAATACAATGGTGAGTCAATAGCCCAATAGCCCAATTTATCATCCCATAATGGAGAATCATAAATAAAACAGCCCTTCACATATTCCATCATTGTTTGTTCAACCACATTCCAATCTTGATGTTCTTTGAACAATTCTTCTAAATGAAGGCGTATTTTCTTGTCCAAGTCAAAGTGTAAAATACCCACTTTTATACCCACTTCTTGAAGATTAGAGATAAAATCCATATATGGATAACCAATTGACCTACAATTACTCACAATAATATGGGTATAACCATTTTTAACAATATGTGTATATGCGTCAGCAAGCCAAATCTTCATCCCCTTTGAATCTGCGAGATTAGTCGGCTTATCTGTGCTTATCCGATGAACAAACTGTGTTCCATTATCCATATTATCTTCACTCTTTCGTGGAGTAATGCCCCATGTTTCCACACCCTTATGATTTAATTCTTCAACAATACGGCCATTATATCTTTCTGCGCCTCCATAATCGGGAGGCCAATGTAAAGCAACCACGCCTATTTTCAAATAGCCCACGCCCAACGATTTCTATTGCCGACTCTCACATATCCTTCTCGCTCTAAATCTTCAAGAGCAACTGATACTTGAGAACGATTACTTCCACCGTTGCGTCCAATCTTGATTGCTAATTGCGTCATGGTCATTTGTCCATGCACTTGTAAGGCTTCTCCAATACGCCTATGCACCTCTCTTTCTCTATTTTGAACATAAGCATCATAAGGATAATAACGAGGGTTAAGGCGGCTATTATCGCTTTGAATCACTCCCATGTCGCATAATTCACTCAACCAACGCCCATATTTCGGCCTCCAATGTGAACTATCTCGTCTAAATGCAGTTAAAATCCCTGTTTTTGTAATCCCCTCGCCCGCTTTATCCACAATTTCCACTATATCTGTTAAACATTGAATGACTTTCCTATATTGTTTTATCGTCAGCGTGGCCCTGTATTTTGAAGTATTGATTTTTGGTTTAATACTTACCGGAACTGTTTTTATCTGCGCCACAATGGGTTTAAGATGAGATAAAAGTGCCATCTTAACCTCGTTTTCATCAAGGTCAGCATTCTCACTCATTATGGGTATCATCAATGCTTCCACAGGCGTTCCCCTATTGAGAGAGGAAATGAAGGGTCTAATAATGGACTCAATATCCGCCATGTAATAGCATTCTCCGAAGAAGTATCTAATCCTTCTTGAAAGGAATGAATTCTTCATAGCCTTCATTCACTTTCCATAATGTGCGAGGTCTTTTGCTATAAGAATTACCTACTCTTACAGAATTGGCTGTTTTGAAACAATGAAATACAGGGGCTTTCATCACAGTATGTGCAACCTCTCGCCGTTCATTACGACTCAATCCTTCTAATGTATCATCTTCACCAACATGGTCTAATATCTCAATCATGGGTGCAAATTCCACACCCCGGAGGAACGATTTAATTGATGCTCTCACTTGTCGTGTAAATCGTTGCCGTTTGCTCCTGCGTTTCGCCATGTAATACCCAAA